>FWWM01000927.1_pt1 | contig 94113 bp, 93 predicted proteins | sample 2228351 | NCBI WGS metagenome assembly FWWM01 (sample SAMEA103939774, study PRJEB20133) | metagenome | reverse complement strand
AAACGGATCTTGGGAATGCCTTTTATAGAAGACGGGATATAATATCTCTTAGAGAAGAATCTTTTATTATTTATAAAGGTGACTTTATCAAGAGGTTCATTATTCAGGAATAAATCCACGGTTACAGGGTCTTTCTCAATATCAGGATGGTTGCACTGGAGAGTGAGTTCTATGTTGGTATCTTTCTTAGGGATGCTTATGATGCCCTCTTTCTTGCTCCATCTCCATGTATAGTACTTAGGTGGCCACTTTTCAGGGTCGTAAAAACCGAGATACGAGACTTCAGTATAGTTTTGTAAAATTCCATCTATATCCCTGAGATAATTAGTATGAAAAAGCCACACATCCACTTGCAAGAATCTCTTATGCGTTACAAGGGACAAGTCAAAATTTTTATATAAATCATAGGCATATTCTTCCGTAGGGAAGTTATGGCTATTAATGTACCATACATAATAAGGTCTTTTCTCATTAATTTCTTTTTCTATTCCTGAATAACTAAAAGGTCCTCCACTTATTATTATATTCTTATCATATTTATTCTGCAGGAAGTAATATTTAATCAAATGACCATATGAACTCGCTATAATAGAATTATTTAAGTCGGTATCATGTTCAATAACATAATAAACTGCTTCACGGAATTGTGTTTTGTGTGGTTTAGAATAATAATTCAAAGTAAAAATAAGGTGATATAAAAGTAATCCCGTGATTATACATGTTGTAATTGTGAGTGTCCGATTTTTTAAGATAATTGGCAATTGTGTTATAGAACGGGCAAGCAGGATATAAGCAGGTGGGAGGGAAATTATAAGATTGCGGTAAGTTAATACAGGGGTTGACAATATAGATTTTATGAATATTAAGGCAAATGGAACGATAAGCCACAATAAAAGCAAAGAGCCGGGAGACAAAAGGATTTGCCTAATGTTTCTATATGCTTTTATTTTTATGATATTGAGCAGGCTTCTAATAAAGAGAAATATATATAATATGACCACAATTAATCGTAATGGCCTTGATTTATTAAAAAGAAATTCGAGATATTCTCTTGCGAAAGTGTTAAATGCAGGAGGTTTTATCCAGCTATAATAATCGCTATTTATCTGGTCCCACATTACTGGCAACCATGGGGAGTAGGCGAGGAATATTAAGGAGTATATTAAGAGGATATATGATAATGTAGGTCTTCGGCTAAAAAAGAATACGGCACCTAAGCACTGAAGCATAATCAAATAAAAACCAAGATAGTGTAAATAGGAAGATATAATAGCAGTTAAGAGATAACCAAAAATTACATAGTAAGGCATTTTCGTTTTGTCGTCTAAACACCGCAGTATCAATATCCAGAAATAAGTCGCCAGCAAGATAAATAAAAGCAAAATCGAGTAAGAACGTGCTTCCTGGCTATAATAGACAGGGCACCATAGAACTGCTGTTAATGCTGCTGAAATAATACCTTCTCTGTTTGAATAAAGAAGTCGTCCCAGAAGGAAGATGACAACGATAGATATAACGCCACAGATTGCTGAAAGGAGTCTTAATAATGTTTCAGAATCTCCTAAATATTTTATAACGAAGTAAATAATACTAAAGTAACCCAGGGGGTGGGTGCTGCCTTGGTGAAGAGCTTCTATGACATCGATTAGTTTTCCCTGATTGCTAACGCTCCACGTTATAAGTTCATCTAACCACAAGGACTGGATATCGAGGCCGTAAAATCTCAGTATCACGCCTATGGCAAGGATTGTAATTAGTAGGATATGATTGTTAAAGTATCTTCCTGACGGTTGCATTAACAATATTATGTCCGATGCATATTGAAAGTAAAGACCACACGAGACCAAAATGTTTTTTCCGTGACAACTCTTCAATAATATTCATTCTTTACTCCTTACTATTTATCTCTTTTCCTCTCATTTTCAATAAACACGGTCTGTCACTCCTGCTTTTTACCCTTTTAATTAATATTATATATCTCATCAAGAGTGCCTCTAAGACAAGTGGATTTAGAATAATACAAATAATTATATCCTTTTATGCCCTCCTTATCGTAATCTCTTTAGTTTTACATCTTTTGGGTCTTCGTATGGTAGAGCCACTATCGTATATAACCATCTACCGGGGATATGCCAGCTGGGGGGTTCAGATACTTAAATGGGTCTCGAGTATCTATTTACTTTCCCCTTTTTTGTTGTTCCTTGGGATTCATCTACTTACATTAAATTATAGAATGCTGTCCATCCTGCCGATATTCCTTATACCATCTATGATACTCGCTTTGTATCAGGGCATAGTAGATATCAATTTTCTGAACGTCCCTTATTTCGCAGAACTTCACAGGGCATCAGGGCTTGGTATAGATTCCAATGGTCTAGGACTCTCAATATTTCTACTTTTTCCACTAAGTCTTTTGGCTATCCTTATAAATAAGGATTTATGGAAGAGGTTGTTGTTTATTTTCTTCTCTGCGCTTTTGTTATGGTGTCTATTCCTGAGTGGCACACGCACCGGTCTTATAGGGGTATTGATCTTTATTCTTATCCTGCCATTAATATTGATATGGTCAAACAAAAACCTTTCAAGAAGATGGCGGTATGCTTTATTTCTGAGTCCTTTGATAGTCTCTTTCATTCTAGGAGGCATGCTTATATTGATTAAAGACAGCTATCTTCCATTAGCAAAAAGACTGCAGGAGAGTTATTATGATTTCAAGAATGCTGGGTTAACACGGGTAATTGATGAATCAGGTCGATACGAACTCGGTCTTCAAGCATACAGGTTAACAAAGATGTCACCCCTTTCCGGCTGGGGTCCAGGTGGCTATTATCGTAATCTTCACAATATTCGTTTTAGAAATGGAAGGATGATTTACTTTCGCTTTGATAATGCAACCAACCATTACTTACAGATGAGTTCTGAATTGGGGTTGATTGGAGGCGGAATGAATATCTTCTTACATTTATTGCCCCTCTGGATGGTTGTTCGTATAAGGAAGCAGATTCATAATAGAGAAGAAAGACTGGGAGTGGGGATTGTTTTCAGCACAGTTTTCATAATGATGTTTCTCTATATAACAGGTCCTCATACTATGGCAAGAAGTGTTCTTTGGATTCTTACGGTGATGTTGTCCTTCCTCTTTGTGACTGCCTTGAGATATGGGTATACATTTAGACCTATAAATATGAGGTTTATAGGGGTTCTCTTTGTTGTGACCATTCTCTTCACATGGGGTACGTACAACAATGCCTTCGGTAAGGAAGGATACAGGGCAAGACAGGGGGCTGATTGGTGGTTATATAAATATGAAAAAAACTGTTATGATTATGAAAATTGGCCAAAGGGATTGGTCAGATGGTGTAGTAAGGATGCCTTTCTTCAGATTCCTCTAAACAGTAAAAGACCATTACCTGATAAGCTTGAGATAAGTCTTACCGTCCGTCATCCTGATATAGATTTGAAACCTGTAACGGTTAAATATGGTGGAAAGAGCGGAGCAAGCCATGAGATAGCCATATCAAATCGATGGGAGTGGAAAATAATTGAAATCCCTGTTACAGATGATTATATATTTGAGCATCAAGGGCCTGATAATGTTTTAAGAAGATACTTTGTCCTCTCCCTCGATGTCTCCCGCACATGGGTTCCAAAGGAATGGGGAGTGAATAAAGATACAAGAGAATTGGGCGTGGCAGTATTGATTCCAAATCTGACAAAGTAGACGCAAGGTCTAAGTATTTAAAACCTCTTCAAATACTTTCAGATGCTCCTGTGCTGATTTTCCCCAGCTAAAAAGCCTTGCCCTCTCAAGCCCCTTCTTGATGAGTGATTGCCGAAGGTCATCATTTGAAAGAATCTTTTCTATCCCCTCTGCTATACTCTCAACACTATATGGGTCTATATAATATGCCGCATCCCCACAGACCTCTGGAAGGCTTGTAACATTTGAGACAATAACAGGACATCCACACGCCATCGCCTCAAGTGGTGGTAGTCCAAAGCCTTCATAAAGGGATGGATATACAAATAAGTCAGCCTTTGAGTAAAGAGATGAAAGTTCTGTATCAGGGATATAATCTATAAAATGCACGTCATCTGGTATTGTTTTAAAAGCTTCTTGAGAAAAACTATGTATCCTTGTGCCAGTAATAATGAGTTTTCTATTATGCCTGAGATTTAAAGGTAGTTGTTTCCATGCCTCAATTAGCCTTGGAATATTTTTACGAGGATCTCTTGAACCCAGAGTCAGAATATAAAGAGAATTCAGGTTTTTTTCTTTTCTCTGTGAGAAAACATGATTTGTGCCATGAGGAATAACAAAAATCTTCTCCCCTGATGTGATGCCTATTCGTATAAGCTCTCTTTTTGAAAAATTGCTAAAGGTTATGAGTTTTTTTGCAGTACGTCCCAATAATGGAAGGATAAATCTATAATACACACTGAATTTTTTAGTGAACCATTCAGAACTTGCAAAGACAGAGGCATCATGCATTGATACAACCTGATTTTTAACCAGTACAGGCCCTATATTGCACGGACTCCAGAGCAGGTCTGCCTTTATCCTTCTCATTATCAGGGGCAACTTCAATTGCTGCCACAAGAATGTTGACATAAAGGTATGGTCTTTAATAAGCTCTACGCTGATTGGAGGCTTAATATCCTGACTACCAGGGACAGCAATCACAACCCTGTAAACTGGATGGTCTAATCTTACAATCTCGTTGATAACTTCTCTGGCATATCGCTGAACACCTGTGGTGGGTTGTAGAAGAAAGCGGCCGTTGATAAGGATTATTTTTTTATTAGGAGACAATTTAATTGAATTTTCCATCTAAGAGGGAATAATAAAGCCTTTTTGAGATGGAATTTAAGAAAGGGATTTTCTTGATAAAATATCTGTATCTCCATGCAAAACTAATAATCCTTGCTTTGAAGATGTCCTTCCTGTTTTTAGTGGGTACAACTGTTTTTCCTTCTTTACCAGGCTTTAAATTCACTTCGCTCAAATCTTCTGTATCAGGAAAAATTGGAATCTCACCTGTTAACTTTTTTATAAAATCCTCCGATATCTTAGGAATGATAAACATAGATATCTCATCTGAGATCCTGTCAATAAAATCTATATGGACCTTTTTAGATGTAACTATATCTACAAAGTTTAGAAATCTTTCCACATAGTTTTCTAATGAGAAATTCTCTGAAGCAAATCTGAAGCCCTTCTCTGCAATACTCGCTCTGAAGCCCTCATCATTTATTAATCTTTTTAAGGCGTGTTCTAAATTGGTCATTTCATCTTTTAAATCTACCTTAACAACGGCATCATCAGGGATTTCGTCATGAAAACCGATTTTCGTAACAATAACAGGTTTTCTGAAATAGAGTTGTTCAATAAGAGAACCACTGCATGATTCTGTTGAAGGGAACCTTAAGTTGATACATATATCCGCATTCTTTATATAACTGTGAAGGGTATAATCGTCTAAAAAACCTGTAAATCTTACGATATCGTCAAGATGATGAGTTGAGATAAAGTTTTTAAGATATTGAACATAATCTGGGTTGCCGCTTCCCGTGATTATGAAATATATTTTGTTTTTAATATCATCATCTTTAGAAATAGCCTTTAATACAGCGTGCACCCTTTTACTCTTATTAATAACACCTGAAAAGAGAAGGATGATTTTTTCATCAGGAATCTTTAGGTCTTTTTTTGATAGCAGAGGTTTATTGTTATATTCATAGTTATATAAATAAGTTGGATGATAGATACAGGTTGATGGTATAGCTGGAATTCTATCTGATATTAGTTTGAGAGTCTCTTTTGAATGAACTATTATCCCATGGGCATTCCATAAGCAAGGTTCAAATAGGGGATATTCCCCTACTTCATTTGTTTCCCAGATAGGGAGTGGAGTCTTTAGTGAAAGTTCTGCTATTTTCTGGCCTTCGTTGCTGTAATAATAATTCATAGTTGAAACATACCTGTCAGGCTTTTTTAGGATGTCAAGAAAGTATCCTGCAAAGAAATTGTGCATGACTTTATCATGCAGGACAACTATACCTTTAACTTTTCTGTAGAATTGATAGACTTCATAATGAAAATTAAGGTTATTGCCCATATTGTAGATGACAGCATCATAATAATTTAATCTTTTAATATTTTCGTCATTTAAAACAGCATCAAATACAGGTAATTTATCATTTAGGGAAATATTATCTGGCATATTCTTGGCCCACACTTCTACATCAACCCTTTTTGAGAGCTCACTTAAGACAGATATGCTGTATTTTGATATACCGCTTCTTCTGCTAAGGGGTGTAAGCCATGCTATCTTCATGAGGTTAGCGCCTCTATCACATTGTCCCATGAGATATCCAGCATGCCTATAAAGTCATATGCCTCTTTTCCATATCTTTTTGCCCTGTCCTTATTATCTACTAAGTAATTGATAGCCTCTGCGAGCGATTCTGGATTAGATTCACATATTAATCCTGTGTGCCTATTTTTCACAAATTCAAGGGGGCCACAAGAATCATTACAGGTGACCACAGGTTTTTTTGAATAAAATGCCTCTAAGGTTACATAACCATAGTCCTCATCATATGGGATGTATAATACAGCGAGTGCATTGGCATAGAGTTTTAGTTTTTCCTCTTCAGAGATTCCCCCCATAAGTTTTACCTTATCCTGTAAGTTATGCCTGTAAATCATATCCTTCAGAGATTTCTCATAGTTGCTGGAATCCGCCTTACCGGCTACAATCAATCTTATATCCCCTTTGACAAACCTCATTGCCTCTATGGCTAAGTGTTGTCTTTTTATCTCATTAAGTCTGCTCGGGTAGAATATGTAATTGTTATAATCATCTGAATAGAGATTTTCACTATTTGGTGGTGGATGATAGAGCGGTTTGGAATCTATATTATTAAACTTCTTTAATCTGTCAGATACGGTTTTTGAATTTGCAAAGATTTTTCTCGCCTCTGGTATATAGGTGTTATCGGCTTTGATTATGGTTTCTCTCACAGCAGAGCCTGTTTTGCCATGTAGCTCTGAAAATTCGGTGTCCCATAACTCATAAGCCTGTTTATATTGATGCAGTATCCATAATACCTTATTATGATGCTTTACAAAATATGCTGGAAACTTTAAACCTATAACAAGATGCACATCTTCTCCACAACTCTCTGTGATATCAAGAAGTCTTACAGCTAATATATGGTCTAATATTCTTTCGGGTGGATACCATTTAAACGGTATCCTGCACTCTTCCGCTTCGTGGCCATATCTTTTTAGATTTTTTACAAGATTATGGGCATGGGATTCGGCTCCTCCATATATAAATGGAACATATGTATTTACAACAAGTATTCTCATCTCTTCCACCCGATTACTGCATAGTCACTATAGTTGTGTTCCGGGATAGTTTTTGACCTGAACGCCTCAGGACATGCTGATGAATAAATTATTTTTATGTCTTTAAATTTGTGCCATTCAAGTAAAAATTGTAGCAGTTCCGGGGGATAGGGTTTAGTGTGGGTTGGGTCGAGATAGAAGAAGTTATTAATAGCATAGCTACACTTTGGATTTATGCTTTCAACTATGAATACACCATTTAAGGTTATCTTTCTATAGGAGAGATCAATAAATTTTTTTAAGTAGTCTGCTGATATGTGTTCTATCATCTGGAAACTTGATATGCCTGCAAGGGCATCGTCTTCAATCCCTTCTAAAAATGTGTTGACATCTATAAGCTCAACATCAATGCCCTGATTCTTCAGGTCATTATATTCTGCCTCATTGATTGTGACTCCCTTGACAGGGATTTTGACTTCTTTAAGTATTTTTATAAACTCTCCCCTTCCGCATCCTGCGTCTAAAAAGCATTTGATCCCCTCTATGTAATTAAAGGCATCAATTACATATGGTAGATAGAACCTCTGTCTCTCCTTTATTTCTGCTTCAGTGCCTCTGAAGACATTCTCAAAGGTTAAATAAAATTCAGTACTGTTGTTAGTTGTCGATTTTTTATCTACAGAAAGAAAGGGTGGAGCGTCTATAACAAGGGGTCCTTCTATATTTATTGTTTTGGTAAGTGTCTCAAGTATATTCTGGATATCCCTCAAAGCGGTTTCATGGTCTTTCTGTGTTTTTATGAAAGTATCGATTTGTTGTAGCTGGTCTGATATAGATTTAAGGACATTGTTAATACTTTGGATAGCTGAATCATGTTCTTTAAGTGTCTGGAGCGTATTCTGGATATCCCTCAAAGCGGTTTCATGGTCTTTCTGTGTTTTTATGAAGGTATCGAGTTGTTGTAGCTGGTCTGATATAGATTTAAGGACATTGTTAATACTTTGGATAGCTGAATCATGTTCTTTAAGTGTCTGGAGCGTATTCTGGATATCCCTCAAAGCGGTTTCATGGTCTTTCTGTGTTTGAATAGTTGTATTTACCTGTTCAACAACCCCTTCAAAGTGGCGACTCAATCTGTAAAACCATTGTGGAAGATTAAGCATTCTCCAGAGCCAGATTATCACGAACCCTATTAGGGGGATATGCCTTAAGGTCTCTTTAATCCTGTTTTTAAAGTTAGGGTTGCTCATTCTGAATGCTTTACTCTTTCGATCACTATCCTGCACAGGATTCTTTACTGAAAGAGGTTCACCTTTGAGTTCCAGGGTATGAAAAAGCCTGTCTTTGAACCTTCTTCTCACACTCTCTATATTCATGTTAAGCCCTAACCCGCGTTCGACAGTTATAGAATAACAAAAGCTGATTTTAATTGTAAAATCAAGGAGTTATTGCAAATGTAAGAATAATGCAGTCAAGTCTTTACTTTTGCTGTTTCATTAGCTCTCCTGCTTATAGTGTACAATATCAAAAGAGCAAGAATAAAAACTTGTCCCCTTTTATCACTTTTATCAAAGCCCAAAGGGGCGTTCATTAGATAGCGACTTCAACGAGCTTAGATGGGTCATAGGAGTATTTGGATTCCATTACCTCAAACCATCCTTCAATGGCTTCTCTGATATTAGTAATGGCTTCTTTATAAGTCTTCCCTGGAGAAAGACACCCGGGAAGTGCAGGCACTTCAGCTACATAGTAGCCTGCTTCATCCTTTTCAATTATTACACGCAGTTTCATAAGGTCTCCCGTTTTAGAATCTTTTATTAAACTTTACCATATAGATAATTATTCTGTCAAAAATTCAAATGCTTAATAAACTATATAACAGTCTGCAGTTATTAATTATAAGAAATTTTTATAGATACTATAAGTATATTGACATTTTAAATTCTGTTGAATTAAAGTTTGTAATAGAATTCGGTCTGTTACCCTTGGTATTAACCCTTTTCGCTCTTACAAAGAGGGGGAGATGGAAAAGGACAGTTTCTTTCCTGAAAACACTGGCTTAAAATTTGCTCACTCACTTTTAAACTTTATAAGAATAAAATATTTTCTGTTTGTAATTAAGCAAAGGCGTTTTCTGTGTATGCAGGAGACGTCTTTTTGTTTTTGAAGTAATGTGAGGAATGAAAAACCATGCTATTTATAAGTGGACTCGCTTCTGATCTTTATCCTATAAATAACAACGACCTTTGCCTCATCGTCTATCGTATAGAGAACACGATAGTTACCTATGCGAATGTGATAGCCTTCTTTTTCGGTAAGCTTTTTGGAGTTGTATGGTCTTGGGTTGTTTGCAAGGGAAAGGATCTCTCTGTCAATTGTAGTTCGATATTTTGCCGGAATCTTCTTTTTCAGCCTGTTTTTCTATTATGATTCTGTAGTTCAATGTTTCAGCCACGTCTTGCGGAATTTTTCGTATGGGGTAAAGGCAGTTGCTTCCCGTTCTGCCTTGAGGAGATCATTAGTGTCTTCGAGGTCTTCGATTAATTCCATTATGTTTTTATATTCTTTGAGATCAAGAACAACAGCCTTTTTATTCCCTTTTTCATCAATAAGATATTTTTCTTTGACGTGCATATTAGCTCCTGATTGGTGTGTGTTAAATTTTATTTAAGATAGCATAATGGGAAAGTATGAATCAATACATTTTTTTAAACTGTGGTTTGGAGTTTTTTAATTGCTGACACGGATAACGGACACGAATCACGGATTTAATAGGAGGTAAGCCATGTTTAAGGGAAATAGGTTTGGGAAGATTTTCAGAGAAACGATGCTAACATATAATGATGTTGTATGGGGATACAGGTTCTTTCTAAAGAGAGAACCTGAGAATGATGAGGTCATATATGATAAGTTAAAAAGACTGAAAAGCATTTATGAATTGGTTGAAGAATTTGTGAATTCTGAAGAATTTAAACAGCAATTTACAAAGGTATCACATATCAGAGATTTAGAGCATGAGATGCCTGTCTCTATTAAGGATGTCTCAGATAGGAGATGGGGATTCTCTTCAAACATGTTCAGGATACATACGAGTGAATCTGTTGAGTCTGATGCAATCGATAGGATTCTCTTCAAACATGTTCAGGATACATGGCAGTATCTTGGCGAAAAAGAACCACATTATTCTGTATTAACATGGGACAAATTTAAAACTGAAAGATTTCAGGATAACATAAATGAATTCTACGATTCGGGTAAACCCGATTTTGAGCGGCTTTTAAATGCCTTGAATCGAAATGCAATAGATTACAGACATTTCAAAACTTGTCTGGATTTTGGCTGCGGCGTTGGAAGGGTAACATTCTATTTGTGTAAGCAATTTGAGAGGGTGTATGGATATGATATATCGAAGGCACACCTTAAAGAAGCAGAGAGATATTTAAAGGATGTGAGGAATGTTACCCTATGCCATCTCAAAAGTCTTGAAGATTTAAAGAGACTTCCAAAGGTAGACCTCATCTATTCAGTAATAGTGCTCCAGCATAATCCACCGCCTATAATTAGTTTGATTATCAGAGAATTTATGAAGGCACTCAATAATGGTGGGATAGCATATTTTCAATTGCCGACTTATCACTTGCATTACGGTTTTAATCTAAAAGATTATCTGAACAGGTATCTTCCAGGGCAGGGGATGGAGATGCATATATTACCTCAGAGGCTGGTATTTGAAGATGTAATCAATGAAGGGGGAAGAATCATCGAGGTTACATCTGATGATGCTTGCGGTCAAGATTTTGAAGGGGTCTCAAATACATTCCTTGTACAGAAAAAATAATGGAAATGGGGTTAAGGATAAAAATACATTTCTCCTTTCCTTTGTGAGGGAATTATATCCCTCTCTACCATGCCTGTGCCAAGCATGGCACACAGGTGCCGATTCATTGGCATGAATGTTTAGGTTAATCTGGTATAATTATATAAGATAGCATAAAACGTAGGGAGGTATATCTCGGTAGTTTACGGTAATATCTCAGGTCTTAAGAAGGGTGAACTGAGGGCGATAGAGAGGATCTATCGCAGGCGTATTCCCAAAAGCAGGGCTATCACACACGAAGTGGCGAGGTATATGGCTGAGTGTTCAGCCTCCATCGGCCGGCAGATAGGTGTAATAGTTGAGAGGGACGGAAATGTCAGCCATGTAATTGTCGGTGATGCAAAGGGTATAGTAATCCCTGAATTGACAGATTATCCCCTTGGAAGAAGGGTCCTCAGAGGCCTAAGGCTAATCCATACCCACCTGAAGGATGAGCAGATAAATCAGGATGATATTACAGACCTTTCCCTGTTGAGGCTCGATGCCCTTATAGCCATAATGATGAAAGATGGTCAACCCCATAGGGTTTCAATGGCACATCTTGCATTCTCTGATTCTAAGGTATATGAGATTATCGGCCCATTACCGTTTCAGAATCTTGAAAGGGCATTTGATGATTTTGATACCCTAATATCCTCAATAGAAGATGAGTTAAAGTCAAAAAGGAGCGGTATAGATTTAAAGGACACGAGGGAACGAGCCATACTCGTGAGTGTTTCAACAGGCACGAGGCATGAGCAGGAAGACTCGGTGGAAGAGTTGAAGGAGCTTGCTAAATCGGGTAATGTTATGGTCATTGATACTGTACTTCAGAGGCCGAAACAAATTAATCCAAAGTATCTGATGGGTGAGGGGAAGATTAAGGAACTCGTCATCAATGCCCTTAACAAAGGGGCAACCCTTCTTATCTTTGACCAGGATCTCAACCCATCGCAGGTTAAGGCAATAACCGATATTACAGAACTGAAGGTCATAGACCGCTCACAGTTGATTCTTGACATCTTTGCAAGGCGTGCACACAGTCGTGATGGCAAGGTTCAGGTTGAGCTTGCACAATTGAGATACAGGCTACCAAGGCTTACAGGCAAGGGGACTGCGATGTCACGGTTGATGGGAGGGATAGGTGGTAGGGGCCCTGGTGAGATGAAGCTTGAGGTTGACAGGAGGAGGGTTAGGGAGAGGATATCGCTTCTTGAAAGGGAACTCAAGGCTCTCAGTCATGCAAGACAGCAGAGAAAGGCAAGGAGGGTAAGAGAGGGAATACCAATAATATCGATAATAGGATACACAAATGCTGGCAAATCAACACTTCTAAATAACCTCACAAGGAGTGATACATTTGTCGAGGATAAGATGTTTGCAACGCTTGATACCACAAGCAGGAGGCTGAGGTTTCCAAGGGAGAGGGAGGTAATAATCACAGACACAGTTGGCTTTATCCGTGACCTGCCAGAAGACCTCTTTTCTGCCTTTAAGGCAACCCTTGAGGAGCTTGAGGATGCAGACCTTTTACTCCATCTTGTGGATATATCAAATCCAAGATTTGAACAGCACATTAGAGCCGTTGATAAGATACTTTTTCAGCTTGGCCTCTCTGAGAAGCCAACGATTCTTGTCTTCAACAAAGAGGACCTGATTGGAAGGGATGAGGTAAGGGCTGTATGTGAGAGGTATAATGGTGTATCAATCTCAGCATTGAGGCCTGAAACATTTTACAGATTACTCAATGCCATCGAGGCCGTTCTGTGGCCATTGAGGATCGAGGGAGATGAACGAGAATATAAGCAGACTCATACAGTTTATCAGCAGGGTAATTAAAGGCAAGGAAGATGTCATAAGGTATGCGGTAGCTACACTCCTTGCAAAGGGGCATCTTCTCATTGAGGATGTGCCAGGTGTTGGAAAGACGACCCTTGCCTTTAGCCTTGCAAAGGCTGTTGATTGTGAGTTTCAGAGGGTGCAATGCACTTCTGACCTTCTTCCAAGCGACATTATTGGCGTAAATGTATACAATCCTGAAACAAGAGAGTTCCATTTCAAGAAAGGCCCCCTGTTTGCCAATATAGTCCTTGTTGATGAGATTAACAGAACATCCCCAAAGACGCAATCTGCCCTGCTTGAGGCAATGAATGAGGGGAGGGTCTCTGTTGATAGAAGGACATTCCTTTTGCCCGAGCCATTCATGGTTATTGCAACACAGAACCCGATTGAATACTATGGGACATTTCCGTTGCCTGAAAGCCAGCTTGACAGATTCATGATCCATTTACGGATAGGTTATCCTGATTATGAGTATGAGAAACAGGCCATTGTGGAGATAAGGGATTTTGAAGAGATCGAGAGATATGACCATGTACTTAAAAAAGAGGATGTGCTCATGATGCAGGATGAGGTAAAAAGAGTGAAGGTTGATAAGGATATCCTTGATTATATACTTCGCATAGCAAAACAGACACGAAATCATGACAATATAAGGCTTGGAATAAGCACCAGAGGTGCACAGTTTCTGCTCAGGGCATCACAGGCCATTGCCTACATAAAGGGTAGAAATTATGTCCTGCCAGATGATGTAAAGGAACTCTCACCAATGGTCTTTGGACACAGGATAGTGCTGAAAAGCAGGACATACATATCTGATGCAGATGATCTCATAAGGGAAATAGTCAGGGGTATTAAGATCCCTGTGTGATGAAGAATATATACTTTAAAAAGGAGGGCAAACGATTCCTTATTGCAGTTGCCCTCATAGGATTTGCCTCAGTTAATACAGGTAATAATCTCGTCTATCTCATATTCTCTATGATGCTCTCTATATTACTCATCTCTTTCCTGCTTGCAGTAATCAATCTGAAGGGACTTAAAGCAAGGCTTTTATTTAAAGAACCACTTTTTGCAGAGACACCGTTCAAGTTAGAGGTTGATCTTGAGAATTCAAAAGCATTTCCTTCTTATTCCCTTTCTATTGTCTTTCCATTTGATGATAGCCAGAGATTGTATTTTCCATTTGTCGATAAGGGATTAAACAGGAGGGTTTTCGAAGGTATCATTATGAAGAAGAGGGGAAGATATTCTATCAGTGATTTGAAGATAGGGACAGGATTTCCATTTATCTTCATGCACATTCACAGGAAGCTTGGATACGATGGAGAAGTGATCATCTATCCACAGGTTATTGATGTTCTGCCATTTATTAGAGAGATAGAACCACTTGCATCTGAAAGAGGAAGACCGAGAATAGGCCGAGATGGAGAGTTTTTCTTTGCAAGGGAGTATGTATATGGTGAAGAGAGCAAAAGTATAGACTGGAAGGCAACAGCAAGGACCCACAAGACCATGATGAAGGTCTTTTCAAAGGCTGATGAGCGGCTTGCAACAATTATACTTGACAATGGTGGAGGAGGCAGGGACGATGTCTTTGAGAAGGCAGTCTCAGTAACCGCATCACTTTGTTCTGAATTCATCCAGAGGGACTATTATGTCAGGCTCATAACATGCAGGAAGGTGGTCCCCTTTGGTAAGGGGAAAACACATTTATTCAAGATGCTCGATATACTTGCTATGGTTCAACAATTGAACCTCGGAAGGTGCCCTGTAGAGGAATTGACAGAGGGGTTGAATATACTCGTTTTATGTGCTGATTCATCAAGGTTTTCAGGGATTATTTCACAATGTTCAGGTGTAATAGATGCCAGGGATTTATAAACTCTTCACAGCTATAGTGGCCATTATAGGCAATGTGAGCCTTGTATCAACAGGCCAGATGAATCCTGCCTTTTCAATCATCGGTACAGGCCTCCTCTATGGCTATTACAGGTCATTAAAAGGACATGCACAGTTGTCAAAGTGGGCAGTTGGAGCCCTCTCCCTCACTACGTTCATTGTCTTCCTGATTAACCTCTATATCAACAGGGATGTTTTTATTTCTGTTGCACAGATGACCCTTATCTTTCAGACGATAAAATCCTTTGATATAAAAGAGCCATGGGATCCACTGCAGGTATTCTTTGTCTCACTGCTCCAACTCCTGATGGCATCAGAGCTTACCAACTCAATATACTTTGGTATCATCTTCATCCTGTTTGTTGTATTCATAGTGGTTTCCATACTGCTTGGCCATTTTGTGAGTGAAGGTCAGAAAAGGTTCAGACCATTTCTCATACCAATGACAGTGATCACCATCCTGACGATTATTCTGACAATAGTATTCTTTGTCTCTATACCGAGATTCCGTAGTAGTCTCTGGGGAAAGAGTCTATCAAAAGGGATTAAGACAACAGGTTTTTCAGAGAAGGTTGATTTTGGCTCCTTTGGAATAGTCAAGTTGGATGAGACGGTTGTGATGAGAATGATAATAAAGCCTGATATATCGGCTCCCCATTATCTGAGGGGTATGACATTTGATTATTTTGATGGCATGGCATGGTATGACACACTCAGGCAGATAAAGAGGATATTCAGAAGGCCTGATGATTTTAATATACATGTACCTGAAGGTGTGGAGAGGTACGAGGCGGAGATATATCTTGAACCAATGGATTCAGACGTTATTTTTACCTTCAAAAAACCATACAGGATTGGGGCCGAGGGCTTCTTCTTGCGCAAGGATAGCGCAGGTTCTTTTTATATGAAACAGAAGGTTTCAAAGAGATTCTTCTACAGGCTCTTTAGTGTAGATGGCTATTATTATGACAATGAGCATATTGAATCCTATCTCCAGACCCCTGCAGGGATGGAAATCATAAAAAGGCTTGCTGAACAGATTACCTCTAATTCTATCGGTCAGCTTCGGAAGGCAAAAGACATAAGGGATTATCTCCTTAAGAATTATAAATACTCCCTCTTTACAGAAAGACCATCTCAAGGTATTACACCTATAGAGGATTTTCTTTTTTATTCAAGAAAGGGATACTGCGAACACTTTGCAACAGCCATGGTCCTGATGCTTCGTTCTATTAAGATACCAGCAAGGCTTGTAACAGGTTTTCTCAGTGGTGAAAGGAATGCCCTTGGTGATTATTATCTTGTAAGGCAATCAGATGCGCATTCATGGGTTGAGGCATTTATTGATGGCAAATGGCTTAGCTTTGATCCTACTCCTCCTGTGGTTATTTCCCCCCGGGCAGGCATCCTCCTCTTTATTGATATGTTAAAGTTGAAGTGGAGCAGGTATGTTGTTGGCTTTTCAATATACGACCAGGTCAGAATGGCTAACTATTTTTTTAACTACAGAAGGATTGCACCGGATATATCCCGATTTCTATTATTGAGGATTACGCTCATTATAATCATCCTGACGGTCCTTTTCTTTATTTTCAGAAACCTCTGGTTCCGTATAAGACATATAGGACGTAGAGGACACAGGGGTATTTCTGCAGAATATGTAAGGCTCATGAAGATGCTTTCGAGATACGGTGGAAAGATATATCCCTCATCAAGTACCGAGGAGGTATTAAGGGAGGCAATAAGGACAGGAAGGTTTGAACAGGATGACCTCAGGAGATTTATAAATGCATACAGATTTTTAAGATTTTCAGGAGAGACAGACAGCGAGATGTTGGAAGATTTTTATAAAAGGGCAAAGAGGCTAAAGAGAAATCAGAGGTGAGGAGAACCATCAAAGAGATAAACGTCAAACAGGTGCTTACAAATACAGGCATCCCTGGTATGAGATATTGCATAAATCCTTATGTAGGATGTGCACATGCATGCAGATACTGTTATGCAACCTTTATGAAGAGATTTACAGGGCATACAGGACCATGGGGAACCTTTGTAGATATAAAGATAAACGCACCTGATGTATTAAGGAGACAGTTGAGAAGGGCTGAAAGAGGCAGTATTATCATGAGCTCTGTTACAGACCCTTACCAGCCTGTTGAGTCGAAATATATGATTACAAGAAGATGTATTGAGGTTTTTGTGTTATACCAATTCCCTCTGGATATCCTTACAAAGTCACCACTTGTCCTCAGGGATATTGATCTTATCTTAAAGCTTAAAGATGTGGAGGTTGGTTTAACCATAACCACAGATGATGAGGGGATGAGAAGGGTCTTCGAACCATATGCACCACCCATAGAAAGACGCATTCATGCACTAAGGGAACTGCATAAGGCAGGGGTGAAGACATATGCATTTATAGGGCCTGTATTGCCTATGAATCCTGAGGCGCTTGCAAGTCAGGTGAGGCCATATGTTGATAATATCTTGATTGATAGGATGAATTATCCCGAAAAGGTGAAGTGGCTTTATAAAAAATATGGTATTGAGAAATGGCTTGATGATGAGTTTGTAGATGGAATCATCAGAAGGCTACAAAATGCCTTTGCTGATAAGGAGGTCGGGGTCTGTTGAAATCTTTCCTGCAATTTTTGCAAAATCTTGCTCTGTAATTTTTGGCTTGTGATGGAGGGGATGTGGTTGGATATTATCTGATCTATCTTTTCTTTGAGTGCATTGGGTTCTGGAAGGATTTTTGAGATATAGGATTCATCATTCAGGACTTTTACTTCATCAAGCCCTGCTTCTCTCCAGTTTTTTTAGATGTTCTGGTTCTATTTAGCCCTGGCAGTCTATGTGTTCTTTGCCGGGGTTGGAAGCCCTTTAATTTGACAAGGGAAAGTTTTTTAGGTTATTTTTAATAGTTGTGGTAAGTTTTAAGGGCCTATAGCTCAGTTGGTTAGAGCGCACCCCTGATAAGGGTGAGGTCATTGGTTCGAATCCAATTAGGCCCACCATTTAATCGTTTGAACAGCGTAAACAGTTTAAGTTTTTTGGACTGTTTTGCCCGGGGCTGTAGCTCAGATGGGAGAGCGCCTGCTTTGCACGCAGGAGGTCAGGGGTTCGATCCCCCTCAGCTCCACCATATTTTTAAACGTGCGCCTCGTATGTCAATAGGACAGTTCGAGATTTACATTTCCTTTACAATCGATACTCAGGAGTTTTTTGTAGTGTATTGAATAGAGATGGCTTGCCCTATCAGGGTTTCCATGGATGGCAACCACATCAGCGATATAGATCGTGTGGTCTCCTGTATTAACCTGATCCACTATCCTGCATTCGTAGGCAACGGTTACACCATCAATGATGGGAGGCTTCACAACCCTTGAATTTACAGGCTTGAATGATGTTTTCTGAAACTTATCTATATCCCTGCCTGATTTTGTCCCGCAGAACCATGCATCCTTCTCTTGTCCCTCTGATGGAAAACAGAGCACAAACTCCTTATGATGTTCAAGACACTCATGGGAATATCTCCTGTGTCCTACGGATATGGCGATCATTAAGGGATCCCATGAGGTAAACATCCACCACGAAAGCCCTATGATATTTGGTCTGTCCCTCTTGTCCAGTGTAACAGCCAGCACATATGGAAATGGCGAGGCAAGTTCAAATGCCTCGTGTCTGTCAAGCTCCTTCATAATGCACCTCCATCATATATACGTGTTTCTAAGCGAGTAACACAGAGATTATCCCTACAATGAATATACCGTCAAATACCCCTGCTCCACCAATGCTCAAAAATGATAGGCCAACCCCCTTTATCTGATTAAGTCTTAGAATATCAGCACCTATGAGCGTTCCCATAACACCAGAGATATAGGCAACCGCAGGAGCACTTGCCCTGTCTGATAGTAGCAGGGCAGTCATAGCAGCAATGATTGGAGGTATAAATGCAGGGATGACAATCCCAACACCTTTGACAGGCTTACTGAGTAAATAGGAAAAGGCTGTGGTTATAATGATTGCCATAATGACAGGACCGGGACTCACCTTTGTAAAGAGATATATTGACAATAACCCTGGCAGTATAGCCCCTCCAAGATTAAGGGCTATAACCTTCTCATGTACTGTTGGTACCCTTATCCCAAGGAATCTGCTGAAGACCTCAACAATCTTCTCGTCTTCGTTATAATAATACTCAAGCTCCTTTCTGTATATGGGGATATTGATCATGCTTCCCCAGAGGCAGAGGAAGAAGAATATAAAACCTGCAAATGGACTCAATCCCAGTTTTGCAAAGGCAACAGCAGGAAGCATAAAGATGAGGAAAGGAATCAGGAGGAGAAAGAGTAAGAATATTGCAAGTGATATAGGGAGAAAATACATAACATATTATAGCAAAACATTTTATTTTTTCTAACTAATGCGCTAATTTGAGTTAATATCATGTATTCAGTATAATATAGGCTTACTCAACTGAATTCACTTCAGAGGAGCACTTTAGTGAGCAAAAGGAAGATTGAGAAGGTTCTTATAGCAAACAGGGGCGTGCCTGCAGTCAGGGTAATACACACATGCAGTGACAGAAAGATCCCTACTACTGCTGTTTATAGCACACCGGATCGTCTTGCCAACCATGTCTTTATGGCAGATACCGCTGTGCATATTGGCGAGGCGCCTCCCATAGAGTCTTATCTCAACATGGAAAAGATGATAGATGCTGCCCTGAGAAGCGGTTCAAATGCCATACATCCAGGATGGGGATTTCTTGCCGAGAATGCGGATTTTGCTCAAATGGTCATAGATGCCGGACTGATATGGGTTGGGCCTTCTCCAGAGGTAATAAAGATGATGGGAGATAAGATTAAGGCCAAGCTAATTGCACAGAGGGCAAATGTGCCAACTATCCCTGGACTCAGTAATGTTACAGACATCTCGCAGATTAAGAATTGGATGAAGAGTGAGAATATCACATTTCCTATTATGATAAAGGCTGTAGCAGGTGGTGGCGGTAAGGGAATGGTGAAGGTGGAGAATGAAGATCAGTTGCCACAGGCTGTTGCACAGGCAAGCTCAGAGGCAAAGAAGGCCTTTAGAGATGAAAGGATATTGGTTGAAAAATATATCGAGAGGGGAAGACATATTGAGGTTCAGATAGTTGCTGATGAGCATGGGAATGTAGTACATCTCTTTGAGAGGGAATGCACCATTCAGAGGCGAAACCAGAAGATTATCGAAGAGGCACCATCGCCAACACTGGATGACGACCTCCGTCAGGAGATATGTTTTACTGCTGTGAGATTGATGAGAGAGATAGAATACACCACAGCAGGCACGGTAGAGTTCATCTTTGACTTAACTACAAAGAAGTTCTATTTTCTGGAGGTGAACACAAGGCTTCAGGTTGAGCACGGCATAACAGAGCTTATCACAGGACTGGATATAGTGGACATAATGCTCGATGTGGTTATGGGCAAGAAACTTCCTTTCAAGCAGTCTGAGATACGTCCGAACAGATGGGCCCTTGAGGTGCGCCTAAATGCAGAAGACCCAAAGACATTCAGCCCTTCATTCGGCACCATTACAAGACTTGAGATACCCCATGGCCCAGGCGTAAGGATAGCATCAGGCGTTTATGAAGGCGCTGATATTCCTCCTTATTATGACTCCCTTTTCATGCTTTTGATGACAGCCGGTGCTGACAGGGAAGATGCTATAAGAACAATGGACAGGGCATTAAGCAGGAGCCTCAGGGTTGAGGGAATAAAAACGCTTGCACCTCTATTGCTGAGTATAATAAGGCATCCTGCATTTATTGCTGGAGAATTTTCAACAAGATTCATTGAGGAGCATATGGATGAGCTTATATCCATGTTTAAGGAAAAGAGCAGTGAGGACGAGGTATTGAAGGTTGCAAGATATGTTGCAGAAATATCTGCACTTGGCCCACAGAAATGGATGTAGATAATTCGGGCAGAAGGCAATCGGCATGAAAAACAATATATTTGTAAAACCAGGGATGTCGCCAGGGGAGATCGTCAGGGCTGTTAGGAGCCTTGAGGGGGTATGTTTTACCTCTGTTGGGATGAGGGATGCAGGGCAGTCTGATTTCAAGAACCGCCATCGTATATACGACCTCAAGACACTTGCACCTTATTACAATAATATGGGCTTGTTCAGCGCCGAATGCCATGGAGGTGCAAGATGGCATGTGGGCATAATGAACAGAAGGGAAAGTTCCTTTGAGGAAATAAATATTCTCAGGGAACTCATGCCCAATGTGTTGTTGCAGACCCTTGTAAGGGAGACAAACCTCTGGGGTTACAGGCCATATCCAAGAAATGTTATAGAGTATGTTGTATCAAGGGTTGACATAGATGTCTGGCGATGCTTCTCTTTTCTTAATGATGTAAGGAACATGCGTGCTGTTGCAGAGGTTGTGATGAAAAGAGGAAGGCTTTTTGAGCCTGCCATATCATTTACGGTAGCAGATTGGGCAACAGACGATTACTATTTAAAGGTTGTGCAGGATATTGTTGACCTCTGCGGTGGTACTGACGAGTTAGTCCTGTGCATTAAGGACATGGCTGGTGTTGGTGATGCAAACAGGATCGGCAATCTCATAGATGCAATAAAACAGAGATATCCAGAAATGGTGATAAGTTATCACAGGCATATCACAGATGGTCTTGCCATACCGGCATTTTTATCTGCTGCAAAGGCAGGTGCAAAGATATTTGATGTGGAGGAGGACTCATTGGTCCGCTTCTACGGACATTCTCCAATACTTGCTGTTCATGCAATCTTTGAAGAGTCAGGCATCCCTGTGCATCTTAACAGGACAGAGGCCGAAAAGGCGGTTCAGAAGGCCAGGGAGTGGATCGGGTATTATGAATGGGCAGAGTCTCCATTTAAGGGGTTTGATCACACCGTAACCCTTCACAAGATGCCAGGTGGTGCGTTTCCAAGCTCCTTTGAGCAGGCTCAGAAGTCTGATTTCTTGCATCTCATGCCATCGATATTGAAGATGATGTCTCTTTATAACAGAATCGTAAAATATTTCGATGTTACACCTGGGTCACAGATTACATGGGTGACATGCAGTGGGATAATAAACAGATATGCAAAAGAACGTGGTGACGCAGGGGTCAGGCACGTAATAGACCTGATGACAAAATTTGTCGAAGAAAAAGATCAAGACTTCGATGCAATGGAAAAGGAAGAGCAGGATGAATTGCTCGGACTTTTCAGAAGTGCACCAGGAGATTTCAAGAACCTGCTTCTCGGAAATTATGGAAGACTTCCTGTTGGCTGGCCTGCGGAATGGGTATACAGAAGCGCCTTCGGCGATGAGTGCGAGAATAAGATTAAGGAACGGAAGGAACTCTCTCCTCTCGATTCTGTTCCTGAGGATGACCTTGAAAAGATCAGAAAGGAACTCGTAGAGAGCGTGGGCAGGGAGGTAACAGAGGAAGAGTTCATATTGTATCTCATGCATCCGAAAGATGCGTTGGAGTTTATTGAATTTAGGGAAAGATATGGAGAGACACCATTGGTGCTTCCAACAAATGTCTGGAGAGAAGGCTTAAAAAGACCTGGTGACAGAGTTGAGTTTGAGTTCTGGGGTAAGCCTTATACAATAGAACTTGTATCCATAGGTGCGGAGCATGAAGGCATAATTTATGTTGTGATGAGGGTTAATAACAAGACAAGGGTTTATAAGGTAGAGACACCAAGGGCTAAAAAGGCAGAGATAAGAATGGCTAAATGGCCTAATGAGATAGGCGCTCCCATAAACGGCAACATCTGGAGGATCGGCAACCCTGAAAGAGGCACCCTTAGGGTCGGAGACATCGTCCACAAGGGAGAGGAGATTGCTAACCTTGAGGCAATGAAAATGGAGAATGCCATAATTACTCCATTCGACGGGCAGATCGTCGAGGTATGTGTCAAGCTCAATGATACCGTGCAGGAAGGACAACTCCTCTTTGTCCTTGAGAAAATATAGATTGATTGAGAAACTCCACGTGTGGCCACTCAAATTGTGGCGCAATGCAGGCTATTTTCAGGGATGAGAATGAAGTTGATAATATGCCTCATCTCAGGGACTAGTTGAGATTAGCATTGCCTGTAAAAAAAATAATAGAGGAATATTATCCTGATATGCATCAGGAATCCCGACAGAGTCTTGTAGAAAAGAGAAATATACTTACTCAGTTACAGAATATTCAGACCTATCCTTTTGTTGCAAAAGCTTTAAAGAGAGGAGAGGTTCTTCTACATGGATGGTACTATTATATAGGTTCAGGTAGTATATATGCATATAATCCAAAAAAGGATATCTTTGAGGAGATCAAAGATGGAAAAACTGCTTGGAAAAAGTAAAAACCTGCTCTTGATTGCTGTTGTCTCCTCATCTAAAACATCTCGTTGAATGGAAGGAACCACAGGGAACACTCTATTACTGCATTGCAATTGGAGTGGTCTCTATATCTCTCATAGCATTCAGCCATTTTGGCGGAAAAGACTAAAATAAAAAGGAGGAGAGAAGGTTATGGTAAGAAAACCGAGTGAACTGGAAGAAGAATACATAGCAAGAATGGAGTATGAAAAAAAGAAGAAGCTCGAAGAGGAAAAACATAAGAAACTAGCCAAAGAAGAAAAGAAAAAGTTGAAAGAACTCCACTACATGAGATGCCCTAAATGCGGAATGGAGTTGATAGAGATCGACTACAAGGGAATAAAGGTTGATAAATGCTCTGAATGCGAGGGTATATGGCTTGATGCTGGAGAGCTTGAGATTGTGTCAAAGCTTGAGAAATCGGGATTAGATAAGTTATTTAGCGTATTTAAGAAATAATAAGGCTGTGCCGTGATTCGTGTCCGGGAGCCGTGACTGTGATGGACACGGTTAACGGACACGGATAACGAAAAGAGGAGTATTATGCGCTGGCACCAAAAAGAGATAAATGAAGTTGTTGAAGATTTAAGTTCATCCCTTCAGGGGATATCGTCGGATGATGCACAGAAGCGGATTGAGGAATATGGCCCCAACGAGTTAAAAGAGAAAAAGAAGAAAACCATTTTTATTATGTTCCTTGACCAGTTCAAAGACTTCATGATCCTCGTCCTTATTGCAGCAGCAATCGTGTCGGGGATTATCGGCGAACTGTCTGACACCATAGCAATCATAGTAATTGTGATTCTCAATGCAGTGATTGGTTTTGTTCAGGAGTACAGGGCAGAAAAGGCCATGGCAGCACTTAAGAAGATGGCTGCGCCAGAGGCCATTGCAATAAGAAATGGAATGCCTGTAAATATCCCAGCGTCTCAACTTGTGCCAGGTGATGTCGTGATTCTCGAGACAGGTAAAGTTGTTCCTGCTGATATGAGGCTCATCGAAACCGCACAGTTAAGGGTTGAAGAGGCCGCCCTCACAGGCGAATCTGTGCCTGTAGAGAAGCACACAAAGGCATTACACGATGAACATCTGCCACTTGGTGACAGGAAAAATATGGCATACAAAGGCACATTTGCAACCTACGGACGTGGTGTAGGAATTGTTACAGATACAGGCATGAATACAGAAATCGGCAAGATTGCTACGATGCTTCAGGAAGAGGAAGAGGTGAAGACCCCGCTTCAGAAAAGGCTTGCAACCTTTGGGCAAAAACTTGCAATTGCGGTCCTTGTAATATGCGCTATTGTTTTTGGTATTGGAATTATGAGGGGTGAACAGCCCCTTCTAATGTTGCTTACAGCCATATCACTCGCTGTGGCAGCAATACCAGAGGCACTTCCTGCTGTTGTAACAATATCTCTTGCTCTTGGCGCAAAAAAGATGGTGAAACAAAATGCTCTTATAAGGAAACTCCCTGCTGTCGAAACACTTGGCTCTGTAACATACATATGCTCTGATAAGACAGGTACCCTTACATTGAATAAAATGACAGTTCAGGAGATATGGATGGACGGCAAGATATTAGGGGTTGGGAATGCTGGATTTGTGATTAGTGAAAAAGATTTATCTTTGTCTCCTGCTCCACAATCTATGTTATTTTCTGCCCTTGCTTTAAGCAACGATGCGCAACTTGATGCTGATGGCAATATCATTGGAGATCCAACAGAAATAGCCCTCTATAAAATTGCGAGTGATAAAGGCTTTGATAAGACAAAACTGGAAAAGAATTTTCCGAGAATTGCTGAGATACCCTTTGATTCTGACAGGAAGTTGATGACGACCTTTCATAAGACAGGGGGTAGTGACCTTGGATTAGGGAATAATGGGAAGAAACAGGAGTTGCTAATTTCCTTTACAAAGGGAGCGATTGAGGTATTATTGGAAAGGGCTGATAATGTGCTGACCTCTGATGCTCTAAAGCCAATAAATAAGGCAGATGTTCTTAATGTAAGCGAAAGGATGGCTGTTGATGGCTTGAGGGTCCTTGGCATTGCAATGAGGCAATGGAATAAATTGCCTGATGATATGTCTTCAGAGAATGTTGAGTCTAAACTGACATTGCTTGGTCTCGTGGGAATGATTGATCCTCCAAGAGAAGAGGCTAAAGAGGCTGTTTTGCTTTGTAAGACAGCAGGCATTAAGCCTGTAATGATAACAGGTGATCATCCACTTACAGCAAGGGCAATAGCTAAAAGAATAGGTATTCTTGATGATGATTCTAAATCTATTGTGACAGGCAGAGAACTTGAGAAATTACCGATGGAGGAATTCGAGAAAAGGGTTGAGGATATAAGAGTCTATGCAAGGGTTGCTCCTGAACAGAAATTAAAGATAGTAAAAGCATTGCAGGATAAAGGCCAGTTCGTTGCCATGACAGGCGATGGCGTCAACGATGCACCTGCGCTAAAAAGGGCGGATATTGGAGTTGCCATGGGAATAACAGGAACTGATGTTTCAAAAGAGGCCTCACACATGATACTCCTTGATGACAATTTTGCCACTATTATAAAGGCGGTTAAGGAGGGCAGGCGAATATTTGATAATATACGCAAGTTTATTAAATATACCATGACGAGTAATTCAGGCGAGATATGGACGATATTCCTCGCACCATTTTTAGGATTGCCTATTCCGCTTTTGCCTATCCATATACTCTGGATAAATCTTGTTACCGATGGGCTTCCAGGGCTTGCCCTTGCAGCAGAACCTTCTGAAAAAGGTGTGATGCAGAGACCGCCGAGACACCCGCAGGAAAGCATATTTGCACATGGTCTCGGCTATCATATCATCTGGGTTGGGCTTCTTATGGGCTTTGTATCAATCTTTACTCAGGCATTGTCCATAAAGACAGGCCATGCACACTGGCAGACAATGGTATTTACAGTGCTGTGCTTTAGCCAGATGGGTCATGTGCTTGCCATAAGGTCAGATAGAGAATCCCTTTTCAGTCAGGGGCTGTTTTCAAATAAACCCCTTTTAGGGGCATTTGTCCTGACCTTTGCCCTGCAAATGGCGACAATATATGTGCCTTTCTTAAATCCCATATTCAAGACAGAGCCGCTGACATTCAATGAATTGATATTTACACTCGGCCTGTCATCCGTGGTATTCTTTGCAGTAGAGATAGAGAAGCTGATAAGGAGGAGAAAGCATGTCTGATATTGTGTTGGAAACTAATTTTAGCGATGTAAAACTTGTCAGGCGCGGAAAAGTGAGGGATGTTTACGAGGTTGATGATTATCTCTTGATTATAGCCACAGACAGGATATCCGCATTCGATGTGGTTCTGCCTAACGGTATTCCTGATAAGGGTAAGGTATTAACGCAGATATCCATCTACTGGTTTAATCAGATGAAGGAAATAAGCGAAAACCACATTGTTGCAACTGATGTAGAAGACTATCCTAAAATACTTCATAAATACAAAGATGCGATTGAAGGCAGGAGCATGCTTGTTAAGAAGGCAAGGCCCATGCCTGTTGAGTGTATTGTGAGGGGCTATCTTTCAGGCTCGGGATGGAAAGAGTATAAAGAAAAAGGAACGGTATGCGGAATAAAACTCCCTGAAGGTCTTGTTGAATCATCAAGGCTCGATGAGCCTATATTCACACCAAGCACAAAGGCAGAAGAGGGGCATGACATAAATATAAGTTTTGATGAGATGAAGAATATAGTTGGAGATGATATTGGAGAGAAGTTAAAGGATGTCACCCTTAAAGTTTACAGGAAAGGTAGGGAGATGGCAGAGAAAAAAGGTATCATTATTGCGGATACGAAAATGGAATTCGGAATATATGAAAATAGATTGATTTTGATCGATGAGTTGCTTACGCCTGATTCATCACGGTTCTGGTCAATAAAGGATTATCAGCCCGGGAAAGGACAGGACAGCTTTGACAAGCAGATAGTGAGGGATTATCTTTTGACATTAGACTGGGATAAGACTTATCCAGGACCTGAACTTCCAGAAGAGATTATCCAAAAGACAGCAGAAAGATACAGGGAGATACGAAGGATATTGACCGGAGAAGATGGATAGCTTTAATGTATTTATACTATCTGCTGGTCTTGGTAAGAGACTTAGACCTGTAACAGGACATATCCCAAAACCACTCTTGCCCATTCTTGGTAAGCCGATCTTGCAGTATATCCTTGAAAGGATACATAGATTACCTGTAAACAGGATAGGAATAAATCTACATTACATGGCTGAAGAGATTGAGGGATGGATAAGAAGATCATCATACAGAGAGATAATAGAGATATTTCATGAGCATAGAATACTTGGTACTGGTGGCGCACTGAAGAACGCAGAGGCATTCCTCAAGGCTTGTCCCCGAAGGTCTCAATCAGGGAATGGAATCTTTCTCGTTTATAATTCAGATATACTCTCTGATATGGATTTAGGTAAATTGGTTAAGTATCATTTATCCACAGGAAACATTGCAACCCTTGCAGTTCATAGCCACTCCCGTTTTAATAACCTTATTATAGATGAGGAGGGGAATTTGAGGAGTTTAAAAAGTCAAGAATCAAGACCTGACCCCATGGCCGTGGCTTTTACAGGTATTGCTGTGTATTCTGTAGATTTCTTGCAGTTTCTTCCTCAAGGTGTATGCAGTGTTGTGGATGGGTGGTTGAATGCTATATCAAATGGTTTTGAGATAGGAACGCTGGATGTCAGTGGTTGTAAATGGTATGACATAGGCACACCCTTATCATATGCAGAAGCGGTCTTTGAAATGCTGAAGGAAGATGGGAGGAGATTATATATACATCCATCGTCAAGGGGCTGTGAGAATGCCATACTAAAGGGTTATGTCGTTATCGAGGATGGAAGCATCGTTGAAAAGGATTCCTTACTCAATAATTGTATCATCCTTCCAGGAACATCTATTAAGGAAGGCTCAAATTATGAGGGTGTCATTATTGGAGATGGTTATACCGTTGATATTTCAATAAGATGGGATTCTGAGGATAACAGGGTCATGATCGGTTCAGGGGGTTCAGACAGGAGGTACTATAGGATAATGAAGGACGGGGTTACAAGGGTTCTTATGTGTGATAATGACATGGGTGATTTCAGGAGGCTGATTGAGTACACAATCTTTTTTAAAAGACACTCTGTCCCTGTCCCTGAATTAATAAGTATGGATGAAGATAGAATGACTGCTATCTTTGAAGATCTTGGTGATATATCCCTTTATAGCTGGCTTGATTGTCCAAGACAGGATGAAGAGATAGAGGGTATTTATCAAAAGGCCTTGAATATCCTCATCCTCTTACATACAGTGGTCACCGAGAATTTATCAAGATGTTCTCTCCTTAAAGAAAGGCTCTTTGATTTTGAATATTTCAGATGGGAAAGTGAATATTTTATCGAAGGATTTGTAAGGAATATAATGAAGATAGATATAAAAAATTACCCTGCCCTTAAGATGGAACTCGACCTTCTTGCTAAAAAGGCTGATTCATTTCCAAAGGTCGTTATACATAGGGATTTTCAGTCACAGAATATCATGATTACGGAGAATGGGCCTTATATACTCGATTATCAGGGTGCAAGGATAGGGCCTCCTGCCTATGATGTTGTGTCACTTCTATGGGATCCATATCATCGCCTTCAGGAAGATATGCTGCAAAGGCTTCTGAGTTATTATATCAGTGGGATGAGAAAGCGGTTGATGGGTTGTTTTGATGAGGATGGGTTTTTGGAATCATTAATTACCTGTCGTCTTCAGAGACATATGCAGGCCCTTGGTGCATATGGGTTCTTATCCACGAAAAAGGGCAAAAGACACTTTTTGAGATATATACCCGATGGGTTAAGGTTGCTTAAGGAGGATATTGATATCGCAAGGGATGATTATAAGGAATTATTCAATCTCGTTATGTTGTTATGATGAAGAGGTTCTGTTATCTATTATTCTTCTTTTTAATCCCTTTTGATGCAGATGCAGGGATAATCTTCCATGATGATATTGCATTAAAAGGCAAGCCATTTATACTTAAGGCAGAGACAAAGGGAAGGTTTTTCCCAAGGGGAGGTCAGATTGTTGAGTTCTTTGTGAATGACATGTCTATGGGCAGGAACCTCTCAGGTGGTGATGGTATTGTGCTAAAGGAATTTATCCCTAAGAAAAGGGGGCTTTATAAAATCACTGTAGAGTCAGGTGGTGAGAAGGATGATGGCTATATCCTCTCTCTTAATAAGGAAGAAGAGATAGTTTTTATAGATGTTGAAGGTAGTATCTTTGATATGCCCTTCTCCACGAGGCCAAGGGAAGGAAGCAGGGAAGCAATAGAGGATATCTCAAAAAGGTTTCCTCTTGTCTATCTGCAGACAGGTATATTTGATAAAGAGTTCATCGAGGATTGGCTAAAAGAGAATAGATTTCAAAAATCTCCTGTCCTCAAGTGGGAAGAGGGTGAGGTCTTCAATACGATTTATGAGAAGGGCCTGAAGGTTAAGGCTGTAGTTGGTGCACCTGCTGTCATAGGGTCATTGGAGGAGAAGGATTTTGAGGCATTCAGTTTTGAGGAGACAGAGGATGCAGAGTGGATTAAAGACTGGAAGGAGATTGAGAAGAGATTACGTTAGGATTGATTATGGATTGGAACCTTTTACACAGGTCTTCAATATCTTTGTTAATTCCTCTTCTTTTTCCGCATCTCCGTCTTTAAGGTCCTCAAGGAGTCTTCGTGGTATCTCCACAGAACACATCTTATTATTCTTCAACAACTGGAAATTATATGAGATATTCTCAATACTGTAAAAGACCCTCAATATTATAACCGTACCATCAAGCTCCCTGATCTTCTCTTCCACTTTTTCATATGAGGGAATTCTTTCCTTTGAAACCTGTGGGTCCATTATCTTACCCTCCGTCTCTTTTATTGATCTTCCCCTTTGGGGAAGCTACTCCGTTTCTGTCTAATACTGGCATAATAATCATCTCATCGCTATCCAAGATATAAAATAATAGGGGCTAAATGCTGAATAAAAGCAATCAGCGACACAAAGCTACTTATGTTATGCATAAAAACCTTGTAGTCAAATACTGCCTGATAATTATATGCATTATGAATCTCAGGTTAACATCTTCAACAATCATGTCGCTTTATTGATTTTATTCAGCATTTAACCCGTTGTTAATCTTTATTTTGGACTGATGTGATAAAAAATATACCTTAATTTTACATTTTGCCTTTTGCCTTTTGATTTTTCAGTATCATGATATCCCCTGCAGAAACCTTTTCCATCCTGCCTGATGAGAGCCTTACGATGAGGCGTCCTATTCCATCTATGCCCTCAGCAATGCCCCGACATATCTCTCTTCCCTCTGTGTCAGCAACCACCACCTTATTCCCCATGGTTGAGTCCCTGCAAAGCCATTCCCCAATTATGGCATCCCTGTTACCTCCTAAGAGTTCTTTATACCCGTAATCGAGTCGGATGAGGATCTCTTTCAGAAGTCCGAATCTATCTATATCCCTCTCTGCTTCTTCTTTTAAGGATGTGGCTATGTCTTTTATCTCACTGTCAAACATATTTGAAGACATATTTACATTTATACCTGTGCCGAGTGCTATTGTATCTATCATACCACCTTTTGTCTTCATCTCCATTAGTATACCACCTACCTTCTTATCCTTTAGCATTATGTCATTTGGCCATTTTATGGATGTCTCAATCCCTGTGTATCCCCTTATCCCTTTGACCACAGCCACAGAGGCCATCAGTGGCAGAATGGTTGCTTCATCTGGTGAGAAAGGAGGCCTTAAGAGAACCGTAAAATAGAGGTTGACTTCTGGTGGTGATATCCATCTCCTGCCATGCCTTCCCCTTCCATGACTCTGGGCATCTGCAATAACAACAAGACCTTCAGGATATTGTTTCTCCTCACAAAGTCTTAACACTACCTCATTTGTTGAGCTTGTTGATTTGTAAAATATCATCTCTCTGCCGATTATGTGTCCTTTAGTCAAAGGAATTCCTTGAAGCTTGTTTTGGAGCAAAATACCAAAATCAGAAGGATCTCTAAAAGGATATTCAGGCATTCCAACTCAGGTGGCTGATTTATCAGGCCATTCACATTCCTTATAAAGGATACAGCCCTGACATTTAGGTCTTTTTGCTGTGCAGGTCTCTCTTCCATGGAGTATTAAGGCGAGATTTATCTTTGTAAGCCTTGATTCTGGAAGCTGTTTTACAAGTTCCTCTTCTACCTTATCAGGATTGTCAGAATGGGCAAGGCCAAGCCTGTTTGATACCCTTAATACATGAGTGTCAACAGCCATTGTCTGTTTGCCAAAGGCACTGCCCAGCACCATATTGGCAGTCTTTCTGCCAACACCAGGTAATTTTGTAAGTTCCTCAAGATTTCCGGGGACATCTCCTCCATAATCCTTCACAATCCTTTTACAGCATTCAATAATCGTCCTTGCCTTATTCTTATAAAAACCTGTTGGCTTTACTTCTTCCTCAAACCTCTTTATGTCAGCCCTTGCATAGTCTCTTGCCTTTTTGTATTTCTTAAAGAGGCTCTTCGTCACTTCATTTACTCTTGCATCCGTGCACTGGGCAGAGAGTATGGTAGCTACAAGAAGTTCAAGCGGGTTGGAGAAATTAAGAGCAAGTTTCGGAGATGGGTATTTCTTCAATAAGAGAGTGGCTATTTTTTTAGCATCAGCCATATCTTAGACAATAGACTATAGAGAATAGACTTTTACCTGTTTGAACTTTTTGAACTTATTCTTCTTTTAGTATTCTCACTTCTATCTTCCCCTTTAATGCCTCTGCAAACCTTTTTGCATCATCCTCTGTGCCTACGATTGAATTGTAATGCATCGGGATAGCTATCTTTGGTTTTATATCAAATGCAGCCTTAACTGCTTCTTCTGCTGTCATTACATATGTTCCTGAGACTGGCAGGAGGGCGATATCTACTTTAAAGTCTTTCATCTCAGGGATATGGTCCGTGTCTCCTGCGATATATATCCTCTGACCCTCTACAGTAAATATATACCCAACCCACTTATTCGCCTTTGGATGAAAAGGTTTGTTGGTATTATAGGATGGTACAGCCTCAATATCTATGCCCTCAACACTTATCTTATCACCTGGTTCGATTGTCTTTATATTCCCTGAGAGCTTATCCGAACAATCAGGGGTGGCGACTATAACGGTGTTTGGTCCCTGAATCTTCCTCACATCCTCAGGTGAACAATGGTCATAATGATCATGGGTGATGAGGATTATATCAGCAGTACCCTTCTTCTTGATCTTGAATGGATCTGTATAGATGACCTTCTTGCCTGTAATCTTGAATGTGTCATGTCCAAGCCAGTGTATATTCTCAATCATTGCCTTGACCTCCTTTCCCCCTGTAATAGTAACAGAAGATATCAATAATGTGATAGATACAATAAATATTCCTGCCTTTCCTCTGTATTTCATGTCTAAATTATACCATATCATTGCTGTCCAAGATATTCTAAATTGTTAATCTTTATTTTGGACAGATGTGATACCATATAGAAATGGATACAAGGACACCATCTCACCTCACTCAAGAGAATGGAGATATCTCATAGGATTTTCATACACAAATCTTTCCATGCCCTTAACAAAACTACCTGATTTTTTTAAATTTTTAAATGAATCAGAGAGGCTCACAGGACTACCAATGAGTTTATTCCCTTTTCTAAAGACTGCCCATCTTACGGAATCAGAGACAAAAATAACCCTTTCAGGCGTTTTTATCCTCAATATTAGTTTCAACATATTTATATCGAGATGAATACCGTCTGGAATCACTTCTATATAGATGTCATCATCAATTAACCCGAACCCTGCGAGCCCTAACTCTCTATGATGTATTGGCCTCATTGCATTGAATATATGGGTTATTCCACTGGCACCAGCATTTTTGGCCTTTTCTGCCTCCCTGTATGTGGCATCTGAATGTCCCATATTTACTCTGATCCCCATCTCTACACACTTTTCAATAACCCTTATTGCTCCTGGTAATTCAGGCGCAATAGTGATAACCTTTATGATATCCTCATAGCCTTCAATAAGCCTTTCAAGATTTGATAAGGTTGGTTTGAGAAACGTTTCCCTGTCCTGTGCACCTGCCTTTAAAGGATTTAGAAAAGGCCCCTCAAGATGAACGCCCAAAATCCGTGAGCCGTGAGCTATAAGCGGTGATGATCTTTTCTGGCCTGTTGTCTTTTGTCTTTTGTCTTTCGTCTGTATTCTGTGCTCTATGTTCTGTATTTTGATAGCCTCATTCACTGCCTCCGTATTAGCCCGCATCTGCTTGATTGTCCCTGAGTAGATTGTAGGAAGGAAGGCAGTGGTTTTAACCTTTAAAAATAGCTTTGCCATCTTGAGGATATCATCAGGATTTGATGTCCTTGTATCGTATCTCCCGATACCGTGTGTATGGAGGTCGATGAAGTCTTTAATTGCCATACACCTCCTTTTCTATCATCTCCTCAACCTTCTCCTTCGCCTGTTCAATCAGGTCTGCCAAAGTCTAATGTTCATAACCCCTTTATAATATCAGATTAATAACAAATTCATTGCTGTCCAAGATATTCTAAAATAATTGTTATCTTTTTTTTTGGACAGATGTGTGACAAATCGTTGGTTAAGAGCCTGTCTAAAGATTACAATTCATCTTGAATCACACACCAAATTCATGTAAAATAATTATGAAAATGATTTTCATTTTCCTTGAAATATTCTGTCAATTGTGTTATAAATATACTGACTTTACCAATAGAAAGGTTTATTGTCCCTATGCATGAGCATTGCCATAAACAAAAAGAGATAAAGAGTAACGCACCAAGGATCTGCCTTGTTGGTAATCCCAATGTGGGCAAGAGTGCGATCTTTGGCCTCCTGACAGGCCGTTATGTCACGGTATCAAACTATCCAGGCACAACGGTTGAGATAATCAGGGGTGAGGCAACCATACACAAAGAGAGATTCCTTATTATTGATACACCTGGTGTAAACACACTGGTCCCAATGAGTGAGGATGAGAGAGTTACCAGAGATATCCTGCTTGAAGAGGAGACAGACAAGGTCATACAGGTTATTGATACAAAGAATATTAAGAGGGGCATCTTCCTCACACTTCAACTCATAGAGATGGGGATACCCCTTGTCCTTGACCTAAACATGAAGGATGAGGCATCAAACAGAGGTATAGAGGTTAACGAGAAAGAGTTAAGCAATATACTTGGCCTAAATGTGGTCTCAACAGTTGCCGTACAGAGGAAGGGAATATCCTCTCTTAAAAGGTTGCTACCGACCCACAGGGTATCAGATTATAGGTTCTCTTATGATAAGGCTATCGAGGATTGTATCTCCGAGATAGAAAACCTTCTGCCTGATGCACACATATCAAAGAGGTCAATCGCACTGATGATACTGTCGGGTGATAAAACACTGAGGAGATGGCTACTGAAAAATCTGTCTAAGGAGAAGATATCGCTCATTGAATCATTAAGGGATACCCTCTCTGAAAAATATCATCTCCCAATTAGCTACATCATCACACAACAGAGGCTCAAGGTAGTTGACTCTATCGTTGAGAAGATACTTTCCCGAGGCGAAGCAAAAATGGGCGGTATCTCGACATTCATTGGTGAGGTAACAACCCATTCCATTTACGGGATACCGTTTCTCCTCATCGTCCTCTACCTCCTGTACGAATTCGTGGGAAGGTTTGGTGCTGGAGTCATGGTTGATTTCTTTGAAGAGGTTATCTTTGGTAAATATCTTAATCCGTGGGCAGAGATGCTCATTACAACAATCATTCCTTTTGGATTCATACAGGAATTATTAATAGGTCCTTATGGGGTTATCACAATGGCATTAACATATGCTATCGCAATAATATTGCCAATAACAACAACCTTCTTTATAGCCTTTGCAATAATGGAAGACACAGGCTATCTTCCGCGTCTTGCGATTATGCTTAATAAGCTCTTCAGGATAATGGGTCTTAATGGTAAAGCAGTGCTTCCGATGATTCTTGGTCTTGGTTGTGATACAATGGCAACCCTCACAACAAGGATACTTGACACCCCAAAAGAGAGACTGATCGTCACACTGCTTCTTGCCCTCGGTGTCCCCTGCTCTGCACAGCTTGGCGTAATACTTGGGATGTTTGGCAAACAGCCTGTGGAGGCAGTAATCATATGGGCTGGGGCAGTGACAGGCGTCATTATATTTGTTGGTTTCCTATCATCAAGGGTTGTACCGGGACAGAAAGCTGACTTTATCCTTGAGATACCTCCAATAAGGTTTCCGCATCTTTCAAATGTCTTTATTAAAACAATGGGTCGTATTGAGTGGTATCTTAAGGAGGCGGTTCCGCTCTTTGTCCTTGGGACGTTGATACTTTTTGTGGCGGACAAATTAAAGATACTGCCGTTTCTTCAGAAGCTATCATCCCCTGTTGTGGTGGGCATGCTTGGGCTTCCTGCCAGGGCAACCGAGTCATTTATAATGGGTTTTCTCAGGAGGGACTATGGTGCAGCAGGCCTCTTCTCACTACAGGAACAGGGGCTCTTAAATACAGAACAGGTCGTTGTCAGTCTTGTAACCATCACCCTCTTCATTCCGTGCATAGCAAACCTCTTTGTGATAATAAAGGAAAGGGGACTCAGGACAGCCCTGATGATTGCTGCCTTTGTGTTTCCATTCTCAATCCTTGTTGGTTCGCTCCTGCACAGAGCACTTTTGTGGTTAAGGATATTTTAAGGCATGGCCTTGACTTTCAACTCCCAATTCCTCTAAATTAGTCTTCATGCACAGGCCACTTATTGCAGCTAACTGGAAGATGAACAAGACCATTGGAGAGACAGAGGACTTTATCCACTCCTTCCTACCAATGATAAAAGATGTTGATGATGTTGATATCATTATTGCACCACCATTCACCTCCCTGAGTGCAGCATCTTCACTCTTAGAAAATACGGATATCAGGCTTGCTGCCCAGAATGTCTTTTACGAGGAGATAGGTGCATTCACCGGAGAGATATCTCCATCAATGCTCCTTTCAGCAGGTTGCACCCATGTAATCATCGGCCATTCAGAAAGGAGACAGTACTTTTCAGAGACTGATGATATCGTAAATAAAAAAGTGAAGAACGCCCGTAAAAATGGTCTTGAGGTTATATTATGTATTGGAGAGTCTTTGAATGAAAGGGAGATGGGCAAGACATTCGATCTCTTAAACAGACAACTTACAGGTTCCTTAAAGGATGTGCACCTTGAGGGGATAATAATAGCCTATGAACCTATCTGGGCTATAGGCACCGGTAAGACAGCAACACCTGAACAGGCAAATGAGGCACATGCATATATAAGGGAATGGTTGAGGAATTATGGAGAAGGTTCAGAAGGTGTCAGGATACTCTATGGTGGTAGCGTTACCCCTGAGAATATAAAATCACTAATGGCAGAGCCCGAGGTCAATGGTGCACTTGTTGGGGGTGCAAGCCTAAAATCTGAGAGTTTTGCTAAAATAGTAATAGGAGCCAGAAAGGTCAAGGGTTAGGAGGTTATAAGGTGTACACATTAATACTTGCTCTTCACATTATTGTATGTGTCTTTTTGATATTCATCGTACTGATACAGAGCAGTAAGGGGGCTGAACTGGGTGCTGCCTTTGGGGGTTCAAGTCAGACCCTCTTTGGAAGCAGGGGTGCAGCAACATTTCTGAGTAAACTCACCACCGTTGCCGCCATTGTGTTCATGCTCACCTCCCTGACACTTGCAGTCTTTTCAGTGAGGCAGGGCTCTATTGTGCTTAAATCACCTGTAAAACCTTCTGCCGAAATGCCATTTACAGAGGAGGCAGGACCCCTTAAAGAACAGCCAGCCTCAAAAGGACAGGAGAGCGTACCTTCACAGCCTAAGGAACCCCTGAAATAGTCAGTGGCCTTATTCCATCCCTTATCAGCATTAACATACAGAAATTTCAGGCTCTTCTGGTTTGGCCAACTCATATCCCTTACAGGAACATGGATGCATTCAACTGCACAGGGCTGGCTTGTCCTGAGGCTTACAGACTCTCCATTTTATCTCGGTCTTGTTGCAGCCGCAGGGTCGTTGCCTATGCTTTTATTCACACTGGCTGGTGGTGTGGCTGCAGATAGATTCGGCAAGAGGAATATAATTCTCATATCTGATGTCATTCTGAGCCTTCTTACTTTCGCACTTGCTACCCTCGTATCAACTGCAATGGTTAATGTATGGTATGTAATGGTAATCGCATTTTTGATAGGTATAGTTAATGCATTTGAGGTCCCAGCAAGACAGTCTTTCTTTATAGAGCTTGTTGGCAGGGAGAATCTCCTTAATGCAATCGCCCTCAACTCTGCTGCATTTAATGGAGCTAGGACAGTTGGTCCTGCAATAGCAGGGATACTCATTAGTCTTTTTGGGGTTGAAACATGCTTTTATATAAATGCCTTTAGTTTCATAGCTGTAATCATAGGGCTTTTGAAGATACGATTCGATAACGATGAGGTAAAAAGATTAAAAGGCAAGGGTATTAAAAAAGAGTTTAAAGAGGGCATGAAATATATATTCAGTGAACAGGAAATATACAAGCTTATCTTATTCGTTGGGCTGATGAGTTTCTTTGGATTTCCATATATCACTTTTCTTCCTGTCTATGCAAGGGATATATTAAAGATCGGTGCTGAGGGACTCGGTGTATTAATGGCAGTGGCAGGTGCCGGGGCCCTTGCAGGAGCAATAGGTCTTGCTATCAAGGGTGATGTCTCAAATAAGAAAGCACACCTTATAATATCTGCCTTTATCTTCTCGATAGCCCTTTTAGCCTTCTCATTGTCAGCCATAAACTATATCTCATATATTGCACTCTTCTTAATCGGATGGGGTGCTGTGAATCAGATAGCAACAGCCAATACCCTTATACAGCTCAAAGTGCCTGACGGGCTGAGGGGAAGGGTGATGAGTTCCTTTACTCTCGTATTTCTGGGAATGGCAAGTCTTGGAAATCTTGTAGTCGGAAGCCTGGCACATTACACAGGCACACAGACAGCCCTCATGATATGCGCAGGCATCTGTTTTATCACTGTCACCATCCAGAGGCTAACTCGGGCAGGATAGTGTTTTCATTGGCGTCCTGAAACTGTGGCTTTTTCTTAGGTATTTTTCAATATTTTAATCACCAATACCCTCTTTAATGGACCCTATGGTTATCTGAAGCAGTCTCTTTAATTCCTGATTCGCTATGCTAAGCGGTGGCATTAATACAACAACATTACCAAGTGGCCTTATAAGAAGGCCCCTTTCACGCGCCTTATAACACACCCTCCATCCAATCTTCTCCTTGAGGGGATAAGGCTCCTTTGTTTCTTTATCCTTTACAAGTTCAATCCCTACCATAAAACCCTTCTGCCTGACCTCTCCAACATGGGGAAGTTCAGCTATCCTTTCAAGGCCCTTTCTGAGAATCTCAATCTTCCTCTGCATCTTTTTCAAGGACTTTTCCTTTTTGAATATCTCAAGATTTGCAATGGCAGCAGTACAGGCAAGCTGATTGCCTGTATAGGTGTGTCCATGAAAGAATGTCCTTAGATCCTCATACCTTCCAAGAAAGGCATCGTAGATATCCTCTTTTGTGATAGTTACTGCAAGCGGTAGGTAACCACCTGTTATACCCTTTGCAAGACAGAGTATGTCAGGTACAACATCCTCATGCTCACACGCAAACATCCTTCCTGTCCTCCCAAACCCTGTTGCAACCTCATCAGCAATCATAAGGATATTGTATTTGTTACAGAGCCTCCTGACACCTTTTAAATAACCATCGGGAGAGACAATTATTCCACCTGCTCCCTGTACTATTGGCTCAATGATAAGACCTGCTATCTCATCAGAATGCGCTTTGAATAGCCTTTCCATCTCATTAAGACAGCTCAGCCTGCATGATGGATAATCCATACCAAGTTCACATCTATAACAGTATGGGGATGGTGCCTTATAAGATTTAAATAATAAAGGAGAGAATGCTTTATGAAATATATCAATACCCCCAACACTAACAGCGCCTATTGTATCTCCATGATAGGCATTCTTAAGAGAAACAAATCTTTTCTTACCCTTAACCCCTTTAATCTGCCAGTACTGGAATGCCATCTTGACTGCTATTTCAACCGCGGTTGAACCATTGTCAGAGTAAAAGACCTTGCTTAGTCTATGTGTTGGTGAAAGAGACATCTGCACTAATTTTATGAGTCTTTCAGCCAGTTCTATGGCAGGTGGGTTTGACAGTCCAAGGAGAGTCGAATGGCTAAGCCTGTCAATCTGTGCCTTTATTGCATCATCAATCTCCTTCTTTCTATGGCCATGGACATTCACCCAAATGGAGGAAACACCATCAATATACCACCTTCCTGTGATGTCCTTTAAAAAAGAGCCCCTTCCCTCTGTGATTATTACTATATCCTCGTCCATCCATTCCTTCATCTGTGTAAATGGATGCCAGAGGTATTTTTTATCACTTTCCTCAAGGGTCTTCTTATATCTGAGGATTGACATGCCTACTTCCATCTATTGAAAAGACTATGTTTGATCTCCATGCTGTCCATTATCTTTCCGATGACAAAGTCCACAATATCACTGATATCCCTTGGTTTATGATAAAAGGCAGGGATGGGGGGGGCAATCTTAACACCCATTCGTGCAAGCTTGAGCATATTCTCAAGATGAACAGCATTAAATGGCATCTCGCGGGGCGTGATGATAAGCCTTCTTCCCTCTTTTAACATGACATCAGCAGCCCTTTCAATTAGGCTGTTTGCATAACCATTGGCAATACCTGCAAGGGTCTTCATTGAACAGGGTACGATAAACATGCCATCTGTTATGAATGAGCCACTTGATATGGGTGCTGAGAGATTGCTATCACTGAAATATCTGATATTTATTGATGAGAAATGCTCCTGTACAGTCCTTTCAATCCCTGCCTCATCCTTCTCTTGCCAGTTGATACCCATCTCGTGGTTTATTATAGTAAATGCAGGGTTTGAGATTATGAGATAAACCTTATGATTAAGGGTAACCAAAACCTCTAAGAGCCTTAACCCATAGATTGAACCACTCGCACCTGTTATTGCAACAATATAAGATTTAGACATAGCTATATAATATACCAAAACTCTAGGAAATTAATGAGATAAGAACTCCTTCTTTATCCTGTATGTTTTCCATCGATTATGAATCCAGAGATACTGTTCAGGGTGTTTCCTGATAATCTCTTCCATTGTAAGCGTCATCTCTTTTGTAAGTCGTAATATCTCCTCTCTCTGCTTACGAAGCTTATCACCGCGGGTCATGATCAGAAGATTATCAGGCCATATAGGGTCACTCACAAAGCCATCAAAATGCTGGCCATCCCATCTTCTACAGCATGAGACTACAACTATTGGCCTTTTGCAACTAATGGCAAGTATCGCAGGCAAAGGTGTGGTTGTAGCCTTTCTGCCAAAGAAATCTATTGATAGACCCCTCATCGTGCTCTGGTCAGGAAGTATTCCAACAGACCTTCCCTCCCTGAGGGCTTTCTTCAACAAAAATAGTGCATTCTTCCTATGGATGATAACCTGGCCGCTTGCCTGACGGTTTAAGAGTTTTTCAATATAAGCATTATCAATCGGCCTTATCACCACAGAAAGGGGAATATTTACCACCGAGTAGATATAGGGAATAATCTCCCAGTTACCAAGATGTGGTGTAACAAATATACACCCTCCTGTTTCATCGTGTATCCTCTTTGCCTTTAAAAAGACCTCCTCAACATAATCAATCATCTGCCCCAGTCTGTTAATGGCATCAGGCCCTGTCAGGATAGTACGTATTTTTGGAATCTCAAGGAATGTTAGAAAAAAGGACTTACAACTCTTAATCGCTAAATCCTTAATCACATTCTCATCTTTTATATCCAAAGCATCACGGATATTGTTTATGGCTAGATTGCGCCTTTTTGAGCTGAAACTGAAGAGGAGTCTACCGAGAAAGGAACTGACGATATACAGGGCATTCCATGGTAATATGCGCGAGATGGAAAATACTGAATAGGCCAAGGAATATTCAAGAAGTTGTAATGCCCTGCCTTCTCCCCTTTTTGCTCTCATCCATTATCCTTCATCACTGTATATATCACGAAGCCTTTCATATGCCTCACCAAACCTCTCTCTGAGTAGATGATCAAACCGCTCAGCCACCTTCATAAAATATATATCGTGTCTTATATAATCTTCCACTATCATAACAAGACACTCATTCATACTCCACATAGCCTCTGTTGTGTTTTTACCAATCCTCCCTGCGAGGGCTTCTTTTGAGTCTGTAACAATAAATAATCCCCTGATACCTTTCCCAGAATAAATCGTCTCTTCAACAGGGTGCCTGTAGAGTTGCCTTATCCTTACTGATGTAGGGCCATAATGAACAACTGCCATCTTTACCCCTCGCCTCTCGGCTTCATGGATATTATCCCTCAATGCCTCCATCTCCGTCTCCCATAAAACCAACTGTAGGGTTTTACTGGCCATATCAATCATCCTCTTTGCCTTTACTATGAGCCCCTCATACTCCCTGATACGCCATATATAAGAAGTATCTATCACTGTCTCTATCCCTGTAAGTTCTGCCTCAATGGCCCTTAGATTCTCCTCCACAATTGTCCTGTAGTTCTGGGTAAAGTAATCAGGAGGCACAGGGATAAAGAGCCTTTTCTGGTCTTCACCACGGATTGTCTGTATCATTCCTCTGGCCTCCAGTCTTCTGATAACCTCATATATCTTTGAGCTGGGGATACCTGAATTTTTCGCTATTTCATAGGCACTTGCAGGATTCTCCCTCAAAACTCCGATATACGCCCTTGCCTCGTATTCTGAGAGGCCAAGCTCAACCAGCCTTGAAATAGCTGTTTTCATACTATTATTAACTACCATAGTAGTTAATAAATGTCAAGTAATGCTCTATAATACCCGAATTTGCCGTTAGAGATCTACATATCTACATTGATATTTCCCATTCGGGAAACGAGGTAGCTTTCCCTGAAAGGGAAAGATCAATCTACTTCGTTTGATGGGGGCCAGGCATGCCGAAAAGGCTTCACTGCGACACCTTATCAGAAATCTTCATTATTATTACGACATTAGGAGTATAGAAAGCCATTCCTGCAATATCCTCGGGTTTGCCCTGGATTATCCTCTCATCAGGATAACCGAGTCTTTCGCAGACATACATAACAACGGAGAACTTGGAAGCGGAAACTGAGGAGCTAAGAATCTTTGCAATTTCCACAGGATTATTCTCCCTGTCAGTAAGAATACCGACTTTATCGTGCTTCTCAAGGAGAGAGGGAATATCATTTACCTCATATTCCAGTTTTCTTCTCTTCTCAGGGTCAGGGCCACCGTGTAGGCTTATTAAAAATGCGCCACCCCATGGTTCTCTTATCCTTGAAAAGGCAACCTGCATACTTGACAGGTCAGGATATATCTCGACATTCTCCTTCCCGAACTCATCTATAACCCTTCTGCCAATACCAAAAAACAGGGGATCACCCTCAGCAATGAGCACAATGCCAGAGCTAAGAGCACAGAACTCAGAGCCCAGACTATTCTTATGCATGTATTCTATATTCTGTGTTCTATGTTCTGTAATCTGGGTTCTGATATAATCGATGGTTTCATCCACATTATTTATCACCTTCACCTTATCCTTCACCTGATCATACTCATCATAACCTTTAAATATCTCAAGGAGTCTATCATTAATAAGGATATGCCTTGATTTTAACAGTATTCTCTTTGCCTTCTCATCAAGTGGCCTGAAGCTAATGCCTATGACGGATATCTTAACCATATTGTTTTTACTCCTTCGATAACCTTCCATTAATTAGTTTCACCACAGGATATCTATCCCGAAACTCTATGATATTTAATGTTCCATAGTCCTGCTCAATCCTGAAGATATTTTCAAGTGGCATGCCAAGAATTTCGCAGATTATGATCCTGTTTACACCACCATGAGCAACAATAACGATAGATATATTATTCAAACCGTTTGATCTGTTCAAACGATTTGAACGGCTTGAACTATATTGAACTTCATTCAATATCCTGTTTAGCGCCTTTATCACCCTATCCCTCACCTCTGTTGTGCTTTCTCCACCAAGAGGGCTGTGTTTTAGGGGATTGTTTGCCCATCTCTTGAAGGCATCAGGCCATTTTTCTTCTATCTCTTTAAATGTCATACCTTCCCATTCGCCAAAATTCCTTTCCCTTAATTCGGGCATAATGATTGGTTCGAGGCCAAAAGGTTCAGCAATAATCTCTGCACTCTTCATAGCACGAGAGAGGTCTGAGCAATAGATTGCGCTCAAACGGTTTGAACAGCTTGAACTATCTTTAACTATATACCTTGCAAGTTGTCTCATCTGTGTGATACCCTTCTCAGACAGTGGCACATCAAGATGCCCTTTATACCGCACTGGCTCTGCATCCTCTGTCTCACCATGCCTTATGAGATAGATTTTTGTAACCATATTACCGTTGTAACTAAAAAGATGAGCCTCTGAACTTCATTCACTGCCCCAAATGAATCACCTGTCAATCCATTGAAATGTCTTCCCAAAAACCATACTATCATTACACTGCCTGCATATAGCACTGGAAATATTAAAATACAAAAGAACAGAAAGAGGTTTATATTCGAGAATAATATAGAAATCAGAAAGATAGAAACAAAACTCATAACAGTTGCTATGATAAATTCACGTGCGCCTGTATATTCAATAAAGATTCTGCCCAAGCCATCATTTCTCGCTGATCTACTATAGTAAATGGCACTTACCATTGCCAAGCGTGTTGTTATTGGCATTATCAAAAGTATCTCATAATAGAGAGGGGCTGAGGCACGAAAAAAAACAGCGTTCAGCAACACATAATTAATCAGTAAAGCCATTACTATAGCTATAACACCAATAGGCCCGGTTGAACTATCCTTCATCACTACAAGCTTCTTCTCCTTATCCCCTCTTGAAGCTATTGCATCAAATGTATCAGCAAGACCATCAAGGTGAAGTCCACCATTGATTATTATTAACAATAAAACCGCAAGGGCATTAACAACCTCTGAGGGAAGTATTCTTATCAGGAGCATCGCCATGGTGGCAACTACTCCACCCTCAGCCAATCCAACCAATGGAAAGAAGGCTGTAGCACTGCCCATCTCTTTTTCAGGCACTTCACCTGTATTACTGAATGGAATAATTGTAAGAAATTGAAAAGCCAGTAGAATCCTTTTCATGGTTTAAACATCTGAACCTCGTTCAGATACCTTTGCTTCTCCAAATGTCGCCATCTCCTTATAAATCTTGAGCCCTGCTTCAATCATAAGCATTGCAAGTGCAGCACCTGTGCCCTCACCGAGCCTGAGATCAAGGTCAAGAATGGGTCGTAAGCCTATCCTTTCAAGCTGTGCCTTATGTCCTGCCTCCTGAGAATTATGTGCTGCAAACATGTAGTCCTTTGTCCTTGGCTCAATTGTATAAGCGATCAATGCACCGGCAGTTGAGATAAAGCCATCAATGACAACAGGCACCCTCTTTGCGGATGCACCAAGTATCAGTCCTGCTATGCCCCCAATCTCTGCACCACCAACCTTTGAAAGGACATCGATGGGATCAGATGGATCGGGTCTGTTTACAGAAATGGCATCCTTTATTACCTCTATCTTTCTCTTCAGTGCATCATCATCGATTCCAGTACCCCTACCTGTAATCTCCTCAACATCCTTTCCTGTAAGTACCGCTGTTATTGCGCTTGATGGTGTGGTATTGGCTATGCCCATATCTCCTGTGCCAAATATCTTATAACCCCTGTTAGTGTACTCTTCTGCAAGACTGATACCAACATTGATACAATCCTCTGCCTCCTGTTGCGTCATGGCAGGACCCTTACGGATGTTCGCAGTCCCTCTTACCACCTTACGAGAGACAAAGTTTTCTGCCTCTATGTCCTTGAAATCGTGATCCACTCCTATATCCACCACAACCACCTCTGCACCTGCATGTCTTGCAAGGACATTTATACCTGCCCCTCCATTGAGGAAATTCAAGACCATCTGCTGTGTAACCTCTTTTGGGAATGCAGAGACGCCCTCTTCAGCCACTCCATGGTCTCCTGCAAAGGTGAATATAGCCTTTTTATCGAGTATGGGCATCTCATTCTCTGTAATAGCAACAAGCCTCATTGCAAACTCCTCAAGTCTGCCAAGGCTACCCTGAGGTTTGGTAAGATTGTTAAGCCTTTTTTGAGCGATCTTAATAAAGTTACCATTGACAGAAGTTATTCTTGATAAAAGTGTTTCTAATCTCATAACGCCCCCTTTTTTTTATTTTGAATTTTTCATTTTGAATCTTTAATCTTAATTGGTATCCCTGCTGTTACCAGATACACCTCATCTGCTATCTCTGCAACTTTCTGATTCAGAAGGCCTGCCAGATCTCTAAACTCTCTTGCCATTTTATTATCAGGGACAATGCCCATACCGACTTCGTTAGAAACGATAAAAATGTTCAAACCATTCAAGCTGTATAAACTGTTTAAACGGTTTGAACTGCTTGAATGATTTAAACTGACCAAGATACTTATTAACTCATTGATTTCGTTTTCCGGCTGTTTAGACTTATGTATCAGATTTGATAGCCATAATGTAAGACAATCAAGCACTATGATACTGTATTTATGCTGAATCTCTTTAATCAACGACGCTATATTTAGAGGTTCTTCATAGGTATCCCATCCATCACCTCTTTCTTTTTTATGTCTCTCAATTCGCTCTTTCATCTCCTCATCAAGGGCCTCTGCTGTTGCGATATATGCCTTTCTGCCTTCTATCCTTCCTGCCTCTTTAAGGGCAAAGGAACTCTTGCCACTCCTTACACCTCCTGTGATGAACATAATCCTTGAATTCATGGTATTCCCCTTCACCCTCTTTCTCTAGTAAGTCTGAAAGAGATGGGCACCTCTATAGCACCCTCAACATACGGGAATGGGGCAGCCTTTTTGATAATCTTTAATGCCCCTTTATCGAGGATACTCGAACCTGAGCTTTTGATTATCTGGATATCTACAGGCTGACCATCAGGATTGACCCTGAACTTTACATATAATACTCCCTCAATACTCCTCCTTCTTGCAAGAGTTGGATACGCCTTTGCACTTTCAATATATCGCCTTATGATATCTTTAATGAGATTAAGCTGTCTTTCTTCATCACCTGAAGACCTGTTAAGTTCAATACCAGTAGATACAGAATTGCCATCTTCACCTGATGAGAATGTACCAGTGCCATCTGGGGCTTTCTGTGTGAAACCATTTGTCACGTCAGAAGTATTGGATACATCATCTTCTCCCCTCCCTTCTGTGTCAATCCCTACTGTGTCTTTTATGGATTTTAGAGGTTCTATCTCTACCGCTCTTTCGATGTCCTTTATATTCTTAGAATCCATCAGTTTAGTAGCCTCAATCTGCTTCTTTTTAACATCATGAATCTTTATACTTGCTTTGGAAAACTCTACCTTTTCATCCTGACCTTCTTTGATCTTCCCCTTCGGGAAATCTACCTTGTTTCTGTCTTTAGAGCCTGAAGACTCAACATTGATTTTTTCACTAATTATGTTTACAGAGATGACGCTGTAGTCAGAAATCCTACTACTGCCCCCTGATAAGCTGGAAGACAGCAAGAGGGCAGTAGTAAACATGATAAGATGAAGAAATATCGAGATTGTGATATCCTTTGTAAGGTTCATTAATAAAGCTACTTCGTTTAATCGTTCAGTTATATCTCAAATTTAATCCCACCGAATACAGAAAACCCAGCTGCACCATACCCCTTTGCAGTTTCATAATCTTCATCCAATAAGTTATCTATCCTTCCGAACAGTTTAATATTGTTTGTTAATCTGTAGCTGCCACTAAGATTAATCAGGGAATATGATGTAAGTTTTTTATTTTCTGAGTTGGCAGGGTCATCGTATGCCTCACCAACAAATGTACACCCTGCCAATATCGCTGTTTTACCCTTGGCATATTCTACTGATATACTGAATTTATTTTCAGGCCTTCTCGGTAATTTTTTCCCTGTTTCGTTATCTTCTGTATGGAGATTTGTGTAGGAAGACCTAAGCATAAAGGGTTCTATTTTTATATGCACATCTGCCTCGATCCCTTTTACCTCTGCCTCTGCTATGTTTTGAGGGGTGTATTGCCATGAGCCTGGAGGGCTCTCAACCCACTGAATCAGATCCTTATAGTTTTGTTCAAAGTATGTAATAGAGACAGTGGCTTTTTTATTTATGATATCCCTCTCTATGCCGACTTCCCATGAATTGCTTCTCTCAGGCCTTAGATTTAAGTTGCCAGTACTGCCCCAGGGGTCATTGTAAAATAATTCATTCAATGTTGGTGCCCTGAAGCCCGTTCCATAACTGCCTCTGACTTTAAGCATGATGGGTTTGATATTATAAATTCCACCAACCCTGTATGTTGTTTCACTTCCAAATGTCTCATGCTCATCATATCTTAAGCCTGCGTTGATTATAAGGACATCATTAAAAAATTTTGCTTTATTGTTAAGATAAAAGGCTTTGTTATCTACAACCCTGTCAAATACTCCTTTATTTTCGCCCTTCTCATCTCTGTATTCAGCACCTAATGTAAGGACATACAACTCTGACAGATAAAGATTGTGCTGCCAGTCTATGCTGTCCATACTCGTGGTTATGTCAGCGTTGTTGAACACAGTATCAGGGTCTCGATACCTCAAAGAGTCTTTCACTGTTGATACTGTTAATATCTGTTCCCAGATATCAGATAGATAGAGTTTTCCCTTTCCTGAGAGTATATAGTGGTCTCCATGCTGGATGTAATTTAAATCGTCAACACCAAATGAATCCAGTTCAGATCGGTCATCGTAATATTTACCTGTGATTTCAAATTCTATTTTTTCTGTTGGTCTAAACCCGAACTTTCCTGATAGTGAAGCATTTTCATATCCATCCCTTTCTGTCCCATCCTTTGCAGCGGATATACCATCTGTATAAAAATAAGCTCCTGTCAGCCTGTAGTCTATTCTTTTATCTCCACCCGAGACCATTACAGATGGCTTATACGTTCCAAATGAACCTCCCTCAAAGGATGCTTCTATCTTTAGTTTGTCTTTGCCTTTCTTTGTAATAATGTTTATAACACCTGCCATTGCCTCTGAGCCATAGATAGTGCTCTGAGGACCTTTTACTATCTCAATCCTTTCTATGTCATCAATATTGATGCCTGAGAAATCAAATGAGCCAGTTGTTGTGCTTTTAACCTTTACACCATCTATCATCACCAGCGTATGTTCTGAACTGCCGCCACGAAGAATCGCACCTGCTAACTTGCCAGCGCCTCCGCTCTGGACAAGATTTAATTCTGAAATCTTTTTTAAGACATCCGTCACAAACTCAACATTCATCTCTTTTATGGCTTCTCCCTTAATCACTATAACATCGCTTGTTGTCTCCTCAACTATCTCCTCTATCTTTATTGCGCTGACTACAACCTCTTTAATCTTTATTGTCTCATCCTCTGCCCCTACCGGAGATATCATAAGAAGCATAAACAGTAACAGACAAAATCCATACATAAAATTTTTGATGTTCATTCTTCCTCCTAATTTTTAAATTTTGATTTTAAAATCTCCCTTAACCCCTCTTATTAGAGGGGACATTTCCCCTTTGAAAAAGGGAGATGCAGGGGAATTTTTATTGAATATAAGCTATTATCAAGATGTGTTATTTCTCATGTGTCACCTCCTCTTCCCGCGAAGGGGGCTGGTTTTTACAGGTGTTCAGGGTCTCCTGACTCAGGGCTATCTACTCACCCGCCTTCCCGGAAAAACCGTTCAAACCATTCAAGCAGTTCAAACCGTCTTACTCCAGTGGCTTCTGGGTTTTTGCTCCCTTTACAGTTGCGGGGCAGTTCTCGCTTCTCACGAGATTCCCCTGTGATACCTGTTTAAACCGTCAAAGACGGCTTCCTACAATTTATATTCATATTTAAGTTGCTCCATCGCTTCTTCTCTAAGTAGATACCTGACCTTATCCTCAGCAATCAATCTAAAGGCATATCTGATTATCTCCTTATAGGATTCACAGAAGACAGCCTTCTGATACATATCCCCGCGCGAATACAACTCAGCAGGACATGGTGAGCCGCATATATGCCTGAAGTCACAGGTGTTGCATTCTTCAATCTTTTCTACAATCCTCGCCCTGATCTCCTTAAAAGGTTTTGAGTTCATAGCCTTTGAGATAGATGTTTCAAAGATATTCCCTCCTGAGAATTCCTTCAAACCGATAAATTCGCCACATGGAATCATATCACCATTTGCTGTAATGGTAAGGAATGTCCTGCCACCACCACAAGGTGAGATATCACACATCATCCGTCTTGCAGTTGGGGAGATTATAGCAAGGATCACATTGGCAAAATTGCCTATCACAATCTGACGCCTTGATTTCTGTGATAACTCTATTGCTGTCTCAACAGCCCTGATCAAATTCTTTGCATATGCCATCACATCAGACTTTAGCGGTATTGCCGATTTCTGTGTCAGCCTCACAGGATTAAGAAGAACACACGGAACCATCTTGTGGTGGAGAAATCTAACAAGGTCAGAGAGGTTGGTAACATTATATCTTGTAACAGTTGAGATTACATTTAAACCTTCATATCCATCAAACCACTCAATCGCCTGTACTGCCATTTGAAAGTTTCCATTTCCTTTAACAGTTGCACGTGTGCGGTTATTTATATTTGAGTCTACCGCATCAAGTGATATGCCAACACTAACCCTGTATTTCTTTAAAAATTCTACATCTGTTTTTTCAAGCAGAAGTGCGTTAGTCTGAAGTCCAAAAAGAAATCGAGTGTGGAATTTATCTATAGCATCAAAAAGGATATTCTTTACCAGTAAAGGCTCAGCCGCATGAAAAACAATCACAGGCTTCTTTCTTGAATCTTTAAAATACATGGCAATCTTTTTTAACACGGTGTCCAATTGTTTACTATCCATCTGTGCACCATGTTTTCTTATTTTTGAGGGGATGTAACAGTAAGGACAATTGGCATTACATCTGTCGGTAGGGTCAATGTATATACAGTTTAAATCTGTCCTGAATCGGAAATCATGAAGCTCTTTGTCAAGGGATTCCTTGTTCTGTTTATAAAGTTCAATCAGGTTATTGGGCAAAAGGAATCTGCCATTGTCTTTCGGAATTACACCCCAGAAAACATTTTCAGGGTCCATGGCTAATTTCCAGCCTGCATCAATGTCAGAAAATGAAAGACCACGATCGTTTTTGTTCATATTATTCCCTTTCTCTGTCATTCCTGCCCCGTATCAAGTACGGGGTAAACTCCAGCAGGAATCCAGACGCTGTTTCCCAGATTTAATCAGGGAAACTATACGAAGAAACTGGATTCCCGTTCCACGATCACTATCTCGAGGACAACTTTCACGGAATGCCGGACATGGTATGTCCTGAATTTGTACGGGCACGGCATGTCGTGCCCGTACATTTAACACTACAATGGCATCTTTTTCTTCGGCACATCGCCGTACATTACAAAATGAGTTAATCCATTAGCTGTCTTTGTACATTTCAGGCGATAAGAAATGACGTTTGAGTTCACCCCCGATTTTGTAGTATCCTTTTTCTTGTTACTACTTTTTCTTGCGGCCATCTTTTTTCACCTCCTTTCGTCCCTTAATTTTAAATTTTGAATTTGCTTTCATATCCTCTTTTCGTAACCATCCATCCATCGTAGACAAATGTCTTAGAGTTTCCTATGATCACTGTGCTCTGCATGTCAATATCATTGTCAAGTATATCTTTAAGATCTGTAATAACTATTTTTTCATTTTTCCGCATTGCTGCCTTAACTATTCCCACAGGTGTTTGAGGGCTCCTGTATTTTAAAATGATGTCCCTTGCCTTATTGATATGCTCAGCCCTTCCTTTACTTTTTGGATTATAAAGAATGATAACAAAATCAGCCATTGCAGCAGCCTCAAGCCTTTCCTCTATCAATTCCCACGATGTAAGTCTGTCTGATAGACTTATGCATGCAAAATCATGCATTAGCGGTGCACCGAGCCTTGCAGCACATGCAGAAAGTGCAGGGATACCAGGAATGACTTCAACATTTATGTTCTGTCTTCTGTGCTCTGTCTTCTGTCTTCTGAGAATTTCAAACACCAATCCTGCCATGGCATAGATACCAGGGTCGCCGCCACTTATGAGAGAGACGGTTTTACCTGATATCGCAAGCTCAATCGCTTTTGTGCATCTATCTATTTCCTCAGTCATGCCTGTGGAGATGACCTCTTTGTTTTTAATCAGTTCCTGTATCAAATCGAGATATGTATCATATCCTACTATGACATCAGATTCTCTTATGGCATCCTGTGCATGGGGTGTAATATGTTTAATGCCTCCAGGACCAGTTCCAACAATATAGAGTTTGGCGTTTTTCTTACTCTCAACTCTTTCAAGTTCTGCCACTGCCACTGTTACATTCCCTATTTTCTGTTTTGATACAAGCAATCCCTCAGCACCTGATGCAAGCAATGCCGATGGTTCAGCAACTGCATTTGCCCCTGTTGCCCTGCAGGCAGCCTCTGATTTTGATATTCCATTTACCGTATTTAACTCATCAGAGGTAAAGGTATTAATCTCAAAAGAATATTTTTCAGCAAATGCTCTTAATCCCGGTTCATTACCTTTTCTGTCAATGGTTGCAATAGAGCATATGCCTGAAAACGATAAATTGGTTTCTTTTAGGGTTCTCTTAACAGCATCCTCTATCTCCTCCACTGAGGTTCCACTGTTACATCCAATACCTATGACGAGGTTTTTAGGTCTCGTGTAAAGCCGTGCTCTGTGTTCTGTGTTAATATCCGATGCTGTTGTAATAACTACCTCTCCGCCCAAGAAATCAGCAATCTCCTTTGCAAGTCTATTGGCTCCTCCAATGTGTCCACTTAAAAGGCTTATGGCAAATTTTCCTTTTTCATCAAGCACAACTACTGCAGGGTCTGTTTTTTTGTCTTTTATCAGAGGTGCAATGGTTCTAACAACAATGCCTGTTGCCATAATGAATATAAGATTTTTACATTCATTCCAGAGTCCATGCACTACTTCTGATTTAAATTTTACAATCTGAGCATCAGGATAAAGCCACTTAAGCCTTTGAGCGAGCCCAAGTCCATTCTCGGTTATATAAAATATTGCAGATTTATTCCCTGTAGCCATGTTTAAAACCCCTGTGATAGAGCCTTGATTCCTTTCCTAATGATTCTTCTCCTGCCTTTAATGCCTCTCCAACATATATCAATGCAGTCTTTTTAATGTCAGCTTTTCTGACTATCTCTACAATATCTTTTAATGTTCCCCTGATAATCTTTTCCTCAGGCCATGAGACCTTCTCAATGACAGCAACCGGCGTATCCTCAGAATAACCCTTCAGTAGCTCATCCCTTACCTTTTCAATCATGCCCACACTCAGGAATATCACCATAGTAGATTTATGCCTTGCAAGTTCACTCAGTTTCTCAGTGTGGGGAACAGGGGTTCTGCCTTCAATGCGTGTGAATATAACTGTCTGAGTCAATTCAGGTATAGTGAGTTCCTGTCCGAGGAGTGCTGCACCAGCCATTGCAGAAGAAACGCCTGGAATAACTTCATATTCTATGTTTAATTCACGAAGTCTTTCTATTTGTTCTGATAGTGCACTGTAAAATGATGTGTCTCCTGAGTGAAGTCTTACAACTGTCTTATTATTATCTATAGAACTTTTAATAATCTCCATTATCTCATCCAGTGTCATCGTTGATGAATCAAATATCTCTGCCTTGATTCCACTAAGAAGTTCAGGATTAAGAAGGCTTCCTGCATAGATTACAACATCTGCATTATCGAGGAGTCTTCTACCTTTAACAGTTATTAATTCCGGATCTCCGGGGCCTCCACCTATAAAGTAAACCTTACTCATTTTTTTATTATCATTGTTGTAAAATAATGTAGTGTTTCACCTTTAATTGATCGAAGATCCCTTATCACCCTTTCCTTATCTGTGCTTGCCATCTCTACGACTATTGCAGAATCTATAAGACCGAGCTCCTCAAGAATGCCAAGGACTCTGTCAAATACCTTATTGACCTTCATTAAGACGACCGTGTCAAAACTAAGGAGGGTTTCTTTTAGCCTCTCTTCCTCATATGTGGCAGGCAGGAGCGCTATCCTTTCACTCCCAAGACATAAGGGCATACCTGTTAATGCCGAAGATGCACTCATTGAGGAGACCCCAGGGATAATGATTACTTGAAGTGAGGGCAATAAACTTAAAAGCCTCTCATGAATATAAAAAAATGTACTGTAAAAAACAGGGTCTCCAAGGGTTGGGAATGCGATGTCCTTGCCTTTTAACACATGGCTTAAGATTACCTCTACTGTCTCTTCCCATTTTGATGAAACATCACATGATGCAGTATCTTTAACAGGTATTTTTTTCATTGGAAAGTGCATCTCTATAATTTCTTTCCCATTAAGGGAGATGATCTTAGAGACAATAGACATGGCAACGCTTGTTCCTTCTTCTTTACCTTTTGGAAAACAAAGCACAGGGACTTCCCTGAGTATCTTTACTGCCTTTACTGTCATTAGTTCAGGATCGCCAGGACCTATGCCAATAACATAGATTCTTCCTAAATCATCCATTTATCTTCTCTCCTACTATTATGAATATAGGGTTTGATGCTGAGAGATACTCCTTATCTCTTAGCCCCTTGCTTTTTGAGATATTAACCTCTGTTATTTCTACCTTCAGGTTTTCTTTTTTCAGAAGCCTTTGAGCCTCTATAAAGGTATCAAATGTTATAGCATTTATCACAATGCGTGGACATCCTGCCTCTGATACTGCCTTAATAATGCTCTGAAGTTTTCCACAACTGCCACCTATAAAGACCCTGTCCGGCCTTGGAAGTTGTGGGATGACTGTAGTGGCATCGCCTTTAATGACGTCTATATTGAAACATCTTAGATTTTTAATGTTTTCCTTCAATATTTTAATCTGCTCCATATCTTTCTCTATAGCAAATATCTTTAATCGTGGAGAAAGTCTTGCTGCCTCAATGGATATTGAGCCTGATGCTGCACCAATGTCCCAGAAGACTCCTCTTTGAGGCAATCTTAATTTATGAATCGTAACTGCCCTTACCTCATCTTTTGTTATCAGCCCTTTGGAATGTAAAATCTCGTTTTCCCTAAGTCCAAATATTATGTCCTCACTTATACCCTGTGCCCTGTGTTCTGTGTTCTGCAGTATGACCACACTCGGGGCTGAAAATTCCATTTTTGAGATGACCTCTGGAACATCTTCGATAATCGTTTCATCGGGATATCCGAGGTTTTCACACACATACATCTTTAAAGTGAAAAGTGGAAAGTGAGAAGTGAGAAGTAGTTGTTTTGCAATAGCTGAAGGATTATTTACTTTATCTGTAAGAATAGCGATTTTGTTATGCTTTATAAGTAAAGATGGGATATCATTTAGTTCATATTCCAGTTTTCTTCTTTTTGTAAGGTCAGGGCCTCCATGTAGGCTTATTAAGAATGCATCATCCCATGGCTCTTTTATTCTTGAGAATGCTACTTGAATACTTGAAAGGTTAGGAAGGATTTCTACAACATCCTTTCCGAATTCTTCAATAAGCCTTCTGCCTATGCCAAAGAACATTGGGTCGCCAGAGGCGAGAAGGACAATAGGAAGTGACGGGTGACGAGTGACGAGTGACGAGTGAATGAAATTGATCGTCTCATCTACATTGTTTATCACTTTCACTTTATCTTTCACTTTTTCATACTCATCATATTCCTTGAAGATTTCATAAAGCCTGCTATTTGCAAGGATGCCCTCAGAGTTTAGAATAATCTCCCTTGCCCTTTTATCAAGAGGCTTGTAGCCGATGCCTATGACATAGATTTTATTCACTGCTTCCTCACTTTTAACTTTTGACTTTTAACTTTGTCTTAAGATATATGTATCCATAAGCCAACCTTTTTTCTTTTTAGCTTCGCGCTTTAATTTTTTAATATCATCAATTACATCTTTTAACTTTCCTGAAATTAAGATTTCATCCTCTGTCCCTAAATAGCTTCCCCAGTAGATATCAATATTCGCATCTTGGAAGTGTTTAAAGGTAGAATAGGAATCCAACAATACAATGGCATTTGTAACATCGTCAATTGAATATTCTTTTAGTTTTCTGCCAGTAGTAATCACGATTGGCTCCCCTATCCGGTTAAGTGGGATTTTATGTTTTGCAGTCAAGACCTGAATACTGGTTATTCCTGGTATCACTTCATACTCAAAATTTATTGCTCCTTTTTTAAGTATATGTTGTAAAATTTCTAAATGCCCGTCATATAGTGCAGGGTCACCCCAGATGAGAAAGGCCCCAGCTTCTCCATCTTTCAGCTCATTTTTAATCAATTCGGTAATAATTTCTGCCTTCTTCTGGCGCCATGCCTCAACCTCTGCTTCATATAACTTACCACCCTTTTTACGCTCAGGAATCTTAGCAACCACAATTCTATATTTCCCGCTTTTTAGATATCTTTCTAATACCCTCTTTCTTATTTTGAGAAAATCCTTATACCCTTTACCCTCTTTTTCAAGAAGGAAAAAGACATCTACTTTTTTCATCGTGTTTATCGCCTGAACAGTAAGGTAGTGAGGCTCACCAGGGCCAACTCCAATAAGATATATTTTATTCATCCTTCACCGCCTTCATTTCCATCATCTTTATTATCTCCCTTCTTGCCTCTCCAATGGTAAGCGGGATTTTTTCAAACGGGATATTGTCATCATGTTTTAGTCTGTAAATCAGCTCTGCTATTTGTGGCAGTCTGAGTTTGACATCTGTCATGTCCAGAGGCGCTGTAAATACATCTTCAGGGATGCCGCCTCTCACAATACGCCCCTTGCTTAGAATATAAATTCTGTCAAGAAATAACGGGACAAGGTCAACACTATGCGTTGCCATTACAATAGTTACTCCCTTTTCTGTATTTAGTTTCATCAGAAGATTCATCATTTTATACTCACCCATTGGATCAAGCCCGGCAGTTGGTTCATCAAGCAGCAATATTTCATGCCCCATGGCAAGAAGTCCTGCAATGCATGCCCTTTTTTTCTGTCCGAAACTCAGGTTATGAATAGACTTTCTTTCTAATCCTATCAGTTCAACCTCTTCCAAAGCAGTCATTACCCTTTGTTTAACCTCATTTGTATCAACCCCCATATTTAGCGGCCCAAAGGCAACATCCTCAAAGACAGTTGTTGCAAAAAGCTGGTCATCAGGGTTCTGAAAGACAAGCCCAACTTTTTTATATATCTGCTTGGGAGTAAGATTTCTTATATCAGTTCCTTCTAAATATACACTGCCTTCAAAATTTTTCATAAGTCCATCCATAACCCTTAGAAGGGTTGTTTTGCCAGAACCATTTGCCCCAAGAAACCCGATAAATTCACCCTTTTTTACATTGAGATTAATATCTGAAAGGGCACATGTCCCGTCAACATATTTATATGAAACTTCCCTGACTGATAATATTACTAAATCATCCATAGCGCACCTGCAAAAATTACTAATACTGTCGCAAGGGCAATTTCACTAATTCTCAGTGGTCTGTCTCTGAGTATAGGTATATCGCCTGTATAACCCCTCTGGAGCATTGCCTCAGAAGTCTTCTGGCTCTGGTCAAAACCCCTTATCACAAGCGACCCTGCAAGGGTACCAAAGGATTTCAACCCTTTTCTTACTCCAGTATAACCAAGACGGTTTTTCTGGGCATTATAAATAACCATTGCATCTTCAAGAAGCACAAAGATATATCTGTAAGCAAACATCATGATTTCAATAAACTGCTTCGGTATCCTGAGCCATGAAAGTCCAGCCATAATTTCAGTAAACGGTGTAGCAAATCCAAATGTCGTCACAAGAGAGACTCCTCCCACTATTCTGCTTGATATCCTGAGCCCTTCGATGAGCCCCTCCTTATGTCCAACTAAGTGGAGTCCCAGTAAGTTTACAGAAAACATTGCTTCCTGTCCTGTAAAAAAGAACTTTAACAGGAAGATTACTATTGCAAAGAATAAAGACTGCGCCATTCTCAAAAATAAAACTCTTGACGGAATCCCCATTTTTAGGCAAAGAGAGAAACAACATATAGCAATAAACACAGGGAATAATATCCCCTTGTAGCTCAAAACCATTACCAAAAGTGAAAGGACAACGATCATTTTTATCCTTGCATCAACTTTTAAAAGAAAATGATCTTTTTGAAAATGTTCAGAGAAAATTTCCATTTGGTCGATCTTTCTAAAACGTCATTGCACAGAGTCCCGAAGAAGTCGAGACACCGAAGCAATCTCATTACATAAAGATTGCTTCGCCTTCGGTTCGCAATGACAACTAATACTATTCTTTATTTTTTGCTTCCATGCTTTTTGCTCTTCTTTCTGTCAGTGTTCTCCAGTAATATCCTGCTGCAAATCCTCCGATACCACCTCCAATAAGAAATATAAAAAGAGACAGGTCTCCCTGGTCTGTGTTTATCAATGGTTCTTTCGGTTCTCTACCATGCTCCTTCGCAAATTTCTCAATAACAGACTCATCAATCCCACTCCACTCAACAGCTGAAACAAGTGAAAAGTAAAAAGTAAAAAGTAAAAAAACAATTAAAAAAATTACTCCATAATGTTGAATTTTCATGACGCTGCCTCCTCTGTATTTATTACCCCGAATCTTACAAGAAGATCTTCCCTTCTCCTTGCGAGGAGTGTAACCATCCCTGCTGTCATGGCTCCCTCAAGGATACCGAGTGGAAGCTGTGTTGGTATAAAGGCAATGACTATTTTTGTAAATAGGGGTATAAAAGGCTCATCGACTCTTATGCCTGATGCGAGTTGAACAGAGGTTGTGAGATATATAGCCCAGTCAGAGAGGATGCCCGCAAGGAATCCCGAGACCGCAAGGCTTAAATTAAATCTTCTTAGCAGCCTGAAGACTGAGTAGCCTGTAAATGCCCCCATTACACCCATTGAGACAATATTAGCACCGAGTGTGCTCAGTCCTCCATGAGCAAAAAAGATCGCCTGAAACATAAGCGCACCCGTAGTGATAAGGACACTGAGAGAGGGCCCGATAAGGATTGCCGGTATAGCTGTGCCTCCCGGGTGTGAACAGGTGCCGGCTGTCGGAATGGGTATAGGCATAAGAGAGATAACAAATACCACTGCTGCCATAAGCCCAAGAAGCGGTTTAAAGGATAAATCAACTTTTGCAATTCTCTTAAGTCTCCACATCCCGTATGCAACAAACGGTATTGCAATGCCAAACCACAATGTTGCCCAGTTAAATGGCAATATCCCCTCTGAGATGTGCATGGCATAAGCAGTGTCAGTGACAAGTGATAAGTGACAAGTGACAAGTAAAAAAATTGTCGTGTATTTTTGAATTTTGTCCTGAACTTGATTTAGGGTTGAACTTTGGTTTTTCATTTTTTCTCCTCTGTCATTTTTAATAGTGCATTCAAAATTGCTACTGCTACAGGGCTTCCACCTTTTTTGTCCAGTGATGTTATAAATGGATACTTCATGTGTAACAAAACCTCTTTTGACTCAACTGCCCTGACAAAACCAACAGGTACTCCTATTACAAGTTCAGGCTTAAAGCCGTCATTTCTTATAAGTTTCATTACCTTATAAAGTGCAGTGGGTGCATTTCCAATCGCAACAATACCTATATTGTTATTCTCCCTTACTGCCACCTCTATCCCGATCTCTGCCCTTGTTTTATTTTCTGTATAATTTTGCATTTTGCATCTTGCATTTTGCATTTCTTCTATATCCTGTATCCTGCAAATTATCTTTCCTCCCCACCTCTGAAGCAATCTCTTATTTATCCCTGCCTCAACCATCTGAACATCAACAAGTATATCCATCCCTTTTTTTATTGCCCTTATCCCTGCTTCTACAGCATCGGGATGGAAACGCATATTTCTTGCAAAATCAAGGTCTCCTGTGGCATGTATAACCCTTTTCACAATAGCCAGTTCAGTAGTGTTGAAGTTTGTCTCCAAAGGATAATCCTTAAGCTCCTCAGTAATTATCTCAAGGCTTCTTTTTTCTATTTCATGGGACTTAAGTATTTTAACCTCTTTGACGTCCTTCATTGACCTTTCAAGGACGACCTTTGCAATGTTTTCATGCACGCCGAGAGGTTGGGTAAGGACAAACTCAATATCGGCATACCTTTTCTGTGCTTCACAAATCATCTCGGTGATGTCTTCATCAAAGTGCCTTCCTTTATAGAGGAGATAAGGATGGATGATTATCTTTTTTGCACCTTTTGAAATGCATACAGATAGAGCCTCAAAAAAATCAGGCTTTTGAAACTGTAAAAATCCTATCTCCACAATCGGTATATCTCCCATTTCCTTTACCATATGTGCCATTTGTTTAAGTGTCTTGTTTGCCTCTGTCAGCCTGCTTCCATGTCCTAAAAGTAGTATTGCTTCCATCATGCCTCCATAGAAAACTTTATAAGATTATTGGCAATATCAGGGTTTGAACCAAAATGTATATGTACATAACTTGCAAGGGTGTTTTTCACAAAGTAGCCTTCCAAAAATTCTTCCCCACTGCTTTTAGTAACTTGATAGATGGTTTCAGGCATGGGATCATTAGTCTTTATTATTTCAGAATAGTGAAATTCATGGCCTCTCAGGACGTCTCCCCGTCTGCCCAAGATAGAGTCCCTGAGCAACCTCACTTCTCTATATCCAAGATTAACTCTTCTTTTTTTCATAACTGTCTCAAAGGGGAATACCTGTGCCATCCTGTAAAAGTTTCCATCAAAGTCATAAATCCCCTTTGAGAGATACATTAACCCTCCACACTCAGCATAAATAGGTCTTCCTGATAAAGCCCATTTGCATATAGCGTTTAGCATTGATTCGTTTTTGCTAAGGAGATGGGCATAAATCTCTGGATAACCCCCACCAATATAGATGGCATCTACGTTAGCAGGAATCTCTGAATCCGTTAAAGGGCTGAATAGGACTATCTCTGTCCCTGCCTCTCTGAGTAAATCTAAGTTGTCTTCATAATAAAAACAGAATGCCTTGTCGTAGGCGACTGCTACCTTTGTTTTATTGTCATTGCGGCTTGTCCGCAATCCTTCTTTATCGGCATAAGAAAGATTCCCCACAAGCTGGAATGACCGAACTGTAGTCTTATTCGTTAACTCAACTATCATATCCATATTAATGCATCTTAAAGCAGCCTCTGCAAGATGATCCAGATTTTCCTGTGGGATCGGCGACTCCTCTGCTACCAAAAGCCCAAGATGTCTTTCAGGGATTGAAAATTCGATCTTTTTAGGCAGATATCCAAGCACTCTTACACTGGTATATTTCTTTACTGCATCCGAGAGCATCCCAAGGTGCCTTTCACCAGCGACCTTGTTTAAAATAACTCCAGCGATATTAACTTTCTTGTCAAATGTCTCAAAGCCTTTTACTAAAGCAGCAGCACTTTCTGCCATCGAATGGGCATCAACTATGAGCACTACAGGAAGCCCTAAAGTCCTTGCCACCTCCGCAGTGGATGCATCTCCTCCATCAAAAAGCCCCATCACACCTTCAACAATAGCAATATCTGCCCCCTCACTGTTTTTATAAAAACACTCAATTACATACTCTCTCCCGCACATCCATATATCAAGGTTCCTTGATGGCCTTTCAGCAATAAGCCCGTGGAGTCCTGTATCTATAAAATCAGGTCCTACCTTGAACGCCTGAACCTTAAATCCCTTCTTTTTTAGGGTAGCAAGTATCCCAAGTGTCACAATTGTTTTGCCACATCCACTATGTGTGCCTGCTATTACTATGCTTTTTGACATAGAAAGATCTCATTTAATAATCGTGAGTTATCCTTCCTTGATTTCACAGCAACCCTTATAAAAGAACTGTCAAGCCCTTTGAAGTTTGAACAATTCCTGACAAGGATTCCTTTTTTTCTTAGTTTCAGGTCAATCAAATTATTTCTATCTATTTTTAATAGATAGAAATTAGCATCAGACGGATAAAACTTAATTCCTATTTCTCTAAAATTGTCTTCAAGAAATTCCTTTTCTTTCTTAATCAGCCTAAATGTCTCATCTGCATATTCATCGTCTTCAAGTCCCGCTATCGCGGCTTTTTGAGCCAGGGTATTTACAGTCCACGGCTCCTTAAACTCCTTTAGCCTTTCAATAAGAGAAGAAGGGAAAACTCCATACCCAATCCGTAAGCCTGCAAGGGCATAAAATTTTGTCATTGATCTTAGGACAATAAGATAAGGATTATTTTGAACCTCAGTTATTATTGTCTCTCTTGGGCAGAAATCAATAAACGCTTCATCAACAACGAGATAACATTTAAGCCTTTTTGCAGCATTTGCAATCTTTAATACTTCAGCCCTTTTAAGCAAACTCCCTGTGGGATTATTCGGATTGCAAAGAAATACCATATCAATCCCTCCATGCCTTCCTTTTGAAAGGGGGGGATTTGAATTTCCATATCCCCTAAGTGACGAGATAAATTCATCAGGGTTTATTTTAAAATTGTTTTCCCTTTTTAACTCGAAACTCTTAACCTTTAACTTGTAACTCGCCATCCTACATGCCCTTTCATATTCTGAGAATGTAGGGGCTGGTATCATGACAATCTCTGGTTTCAATGCCCTCGGTATAAGATGTATAAGCTCAGTGCTTCCATTACCGCAGATAATACTCTCAGGGTCAATATCATGATGCTTACCAATATCTTCCCTGAGTTTTCTTGCTTCTGGGTCAGGATAATTGCAAAGATATTTAATATTATTTTTAATCTCTGCAATTACTCTCTTAGAGACACCAAGAGGATTTATAGATGCGCTGAAATCAATAATCTTGCTTTCCTGTATGTTCAGTCCTTCTGCAAGGCCGTAAATATTCCCGCCGTGTTCTATCTCAGACCTCTGACTTCTTTCTGTGCTTAGCATCTTGAATCCCCTCATAAGATAGTCCTCACATATAGAATTGCAAGGCAACATAGAAATCCGAGTAAAGATGTGATTCTCGTCATGGTTATGGCCTTTTCAGATATTTCCAGATAGATATCTTCTGTCTTATCTACTCCGATGTAGGGTTTTTCTACCTGTATCCCACCGTAGAATGACGGTCCACCAAGTCTTACCCCTAATGCCCCTGCCATTGCAGCCTCTGGGATTCCGCTGTTAGGGCTCAAATGATTTTTTCCGTCGCGAAGCATAATCCTTAGAGAGTTCAAGCTGTTTAAGCCGTTTAAACTGTTTGGACTGATTAAACGGTTTAAACCATTCATGATAAAGGTCGTTATAATGATCAATATCCCTGTTATCCTTGCCGGTATATAATTTGCGAAATCATCAAGTCTTGCTGATGCCCAACCAAAATCCTTATATTTCTCATTCTTATACCCAACCATTGAATCAAGCGTGTTTATTGCCTTGTATGCCATCGCAAGAGGCAAGCCACCAACTGCAAAATAAAATAAAGGTGCAATTATGCCATCAGAGGCATTTTCTGCAACGCTCTCAATTGTTGCCCTTAAGATACCGTCTTTATTTAATCTGTCTGTATCCCTGCCAACAATATAACTTAAGTTTCTTCTTGCATCATCAATTTTGTCAGCCTTCAAGGAATTGACTACTAATCTTGCCGACTTTATAAGTTCATTCGTTGCAAGTGTTGTGGAGGTTAGATAAATAAGAACAAGGAAAGCGAGGAGTGAGAAGTAGGAAGTGAGAAGCGACAAAACATAAACAATAAACCATGTGATAAGGAATGTGGGAACAATGATTGTGATTACCAGAAGAATGCCTTTAAATTTCTCCATTATCCCCCGCTTCTCATTTCTCAATTCCCATTTCCCTAAGAGCCCCTCCATTTTTGTAACCCCCCATCCAATAACCCTAACAGGATGAGGCAGTTGTACGGGGTCACCGATTACAAGGTCCAGCATATATGCCAATATTAGAATTATGGGTTCGGAATATAATTTTTCCTGCATTGTTCCATCCCTAATAGCCTGAGGATAAAACATATATCAATGCTATCTCTTAGGATATTTGCCCATCTGTCCATTGCCATCCCTCTTAGCTCATGGTATTTAATTGTTTTATTAACAGGAGGCAATCCCTTTTTCTTCCTCAGGAAGTCAATCAGAGAGTGTCTAAATTCATCATTATCAAATATCCCGTGAATATATGTTCCCCAGACATCGCCATTTGAAGAGCCATCCATAACAACCGTGAAGCGTGAATCGTGAGGCGTGAGGCGTGAAAGACGAAATAGACCAATATCACCGGTGCTAACACCCATGTGGATTTCATAACCCTTTAATTGTGAATCGTGTCCGTTATCCATGATGCTGAACGGAAAACGGTCACGAATTACGGATGCCTCCACCTGTGATGTTATCTTTGTTTTTTCAAGGGTTGTCTCTATGTCGAGAAACCCCAATCCCTCCACCTCTTTATGACTACTTTCGACGTAGTATGGGTCATGGATTTTCTTTCCGAGCATTTGATAACCCCCGCATATCCCAATAAGGCTTATCCCTTTTCCAACAGCTGCCTTCAAACTTTCCTCTATCCCAATCTCTCTTAGGAATAACAAATCCTGCACTGTATTCTTTGAACCAGGGATAATAATAAGGTCTGCATTGTTTATGTCTTCCTCGCGCAATGAGTAGAGAAGTTCAACATCTGGCTCGTAAAGAAAAGGGTCAAAATCAGTAAAATTTGAAATATATCTCAGTCGAACCACGACAATCCTTAACCTTGAATCCTTGAATCCTTGACCCCTTGACCCCTTTAATCTTTCCAATGGTATAGCGTCCTCCTCATGAAGCCATAGGTCACCATAATAATTAATCACACCTATTACAGGTCTGCCAGTTTTATCCTCTATCATTCTCAGCCCAGGGCGAAGGATATTTATATCCCCACGGAATTTATTCACAATAAATGCCTTTATGTAATCAGCATCACATTTAATGTAGTCTGAACCGTTCAGGCAGGTTGAACCATTTGAACTATCCTTTAGTAATTCTACTGTTCCATAGAGAGATGCAAACACCCCTCCCTTATCTATGTCTCCCACAAGGATCACAGGTGCATCTGAATAACGCGCAACCCTCATGTTAACAACCTCTTTTTTCATAAGATTGATCTCTGCAGGACTGCCCGCGCCCTCAATCACCAAGAGCTCATATTTCTCAGAGAGCCTATCATAGGCTGATGTAACAGCATCCCAAGCCTTGTCTTTAAAGGCATAATAGTCAATAGCCTTCATATTTCCATAGACCTTTCCATTTAGAATCACCTGACAACCTGTCTCACCCGTTGCCTTAAGCAGTATGGGGTTCATGTCATTACATGGTTCTATGCCAGATGCCTCTGCCTGTAGAGCTTGTGCACGCCCTATCTCTCCACCCTCTTTTGTTATGACGGAGTTTAATGCCATATTCTGTGCCTTAAAAGGGGCAACCTTAATCCCCATGTTTTTGAATATCCTGCATAGTCCTGCAACAATCATGCTCTTGCCAACACCAGAGCCTGTTCCTTGTATCATCAATGCCTTAGCCATTAAATCACCTTCTGATTTGGATTCAATATTTTATATACGACCCTTCTGGGTCTTTTTTAATCTCCACATCAATATCAAACGCCTCTTTTATAGAATCCCTCGTCAATATCTCATCAGGCCTTCCCATGCCCAGAATCCTTCCATCTTTGATGAGTATAATCCTGTCAAACTGCATGGCAAGATTTATATCATGAAGGGCCATAACAATAGTTATGTTCCTACTGTCTCTTAATTCCTTCAGTAAACGTAATAGTTCTATCTGATACTTGATATCAAGATTAGCAAGTGGTTCATCAAAGAGGATGAGCCCGGCCCCTTGAAGGAGTGTCATGGCAATATACGCCCTCCGTCTTTCACCACCACTGAGGTTCCTCAGGGGGGATTCTGCATTACCTGTAAGGCCCACCATCTCTATTGCCTCATCTATGGTTAGGTCAGGGGGAATGTCATATGGATAGAGCCCCATACTCACAAGTTCCCTTGCAGTAAACGGGATATTCATATCAAGGATCTGGGGTAAATAACTGAGAAGCTTTGCCCTGTCCTTGTGCCTGTAGGAGTGGACAGGCTTGCCCCAGAGATTTATATCTCCTTTTGATTGTCTCAGTATTCTACTTATTAGTTTTAGGATGGTTGACTTTCCAGAGCCATTTGCACCAAGCAATCCGATGAATTCCCCATTCTCTATAGAAAACGATATATCATTTATAAATGGCTTATTCTCTTGCTCCGAATAAGAAAAGCTAACGCGCTTAAACTCAAGTATGGTGTTCTTATTAGATGTTAAGTACATCCTTTCTCCTTAGCAGATAAAGAAAATATGGCGCTCCTATGAGGGCAGTAATTATGCCTGCAGGAAGTTCCATGGGTGAAAGCACAGACTTCCCTATCAGGTCAGCTATACAGAGAAGCATACCCCCTCCAAGGGCAGATACAGGTATAAGGGTTTTACTGTCAGATCCCGTAAGAAACCTGCCTATGTGAGGCATCAACAACCCTATGAATCCAATCGTCCCTCCAAGGGATACAGAGGCTGATGTCATGAGGCTAACAGATACGAATAGGATGAACCTCTCCCTTCGAGGCGAAAAACCAAGGCTATGGGTGATTTCATCACCTAGGATAAGAGCGTTGAGTGCCTTTGACCTTAAGAGGGATATGATGTAGCCTGTCAAGATTAATACAGATGCATAAGGAATAATAGACCATTCACTGAGAGAGAGGTCACCAAATATCCAGTGTATCGCCCTTCTCAATCCTTCATCACTGGAGATGCTCATTATCAGCATGAGTATGGCAGAGAATAGAAAGCCAAGACCAATGCCTGCAAGGAGTAATCTCTCGGGCCAGAAGCCTCCCCTTTTCCATCCCATAGCACCAACAAATACACCTGTGAACAAGGCACCGATAAAGGCAAGAAGTGGTATCGTCACAGTACCGTGAAAGGAAATGCCCAGGATGATGCCTCCTGCTGCTGTCATGGCCGCACCACTTGATATACCAAGGATATAGGGGTCTGCAAGGGGATTCCTCAATATCCCCTGAAGTACAGCACCTGATGCGCCGAGAGCCATTCCAATCAGAACTGATACAAGAACCCGTGGCAGTCTTATAGAAACAAGAATTTCTTTCTCTACTTCATTAACATTGAGAGGATTTATTGCCTTTGGCCCTATAAATAAAGCCAACATAAAAATAGTCAGTGCAATCAAAATTATTGTTAATAATTTGAGTTTCATGCTTCTTTAAAGATTTCTCACGTGTTCGTCCAAACCATCCAAGCAGTCCAAACTGTTTAAACGATTTGAACTATTTATTTTAAGTATCCTGCCAATTCCTCTATGCCTTCAATGATCCGTGGGCCAAGCCTGTAAAGGCTGTCACTTACATAAAAGACCTTGTTTTCCCTCACTGCAGGGACATAAGGGATTCTTTCTAAAAGGCCCCTTGACGTCTTCTGCATATCCATTCCTGTTGCCCTGCCAATAAAAATAATATCAGGCGACTGGCGCAGTATCTCTTCAACAGAATACTTGGGATACTGAACCTTTGTATCCCTTGCAATGTTTATTGCACCAAGAAGGTTTAAGGCATCATCAATCGCAGTTCCTGGTCCTACCACCATTAAAGGCTCCGGCCAGATAATGAATAAAACCTTCTTTTTCTGGCCTCTAACAGCTCGACTGAGCTCGCCAAGGTCTTTAAACTTTTTAATCGCCTCATTTATGCCCGAAGCAAGGGCATTGAATCTTTCTTCCTCATCAAGGGCAATACCAAGCTCTCTTATCCCATCAGGAAGCTCGTTTATCCTGCGTGCCCTGAATACATGGGTTTTTATACGGACATCTTTAAGCCTGTGGTATATCTCCTCTGGATTACCATCAGTAGTCATTATCACTACATCAGGTTTCAGTCTCACAATGGCCTCAAGCGATGGGTTTGACATACCACCAATCTTTGGTTTTTTCTTTGCTTCTTCAGGGTAGTCACAGAAAGTTGTTACACCGACAACTTTACTTCCAAGTCCTGCCGCAAATAGTATCTCTGTTATACTTGGTGCAAGGGAAATTATGCGTTGTGGTGTTTCGGCATAAGAGAAAGTGAAAAGTGAAAAGTGAAAAGTGAAAAGTGAAAATAATAAAATTATAAATTTTAGATTTTGCCGTGTAATTTTGCTTTTTGCCTTTTGCATTTTAAATTTTCAAAATAAAAAATCCCCAGCCTTCTAAAGAAGACTGGGGATAAAAGTTCAAAACCTTTTACCATCACAGCCCCTTCCCTCGAAGGCCTTTACGTGAGGCTTGTTCAGGCAGGTCTTCTGACTTACCCAAATCCCTATCGCCTTCCCCATCCTCTGTGGATGAGTGGCCCTTTGATAGGGGCATATACCGGGATTACAGCGGCGGGTCCGCTCCGGATTCTCACCGGATTCCCTCTCTTCACCCCTGAAAATTTACAGAGGCGAATAGCCCTTCACGGCACCTGAACAAGTTTTAAGAATTATAATCTATAATACTTATTAAAAGTCAAGAAGAATAAAAGAGACGTTTATTCCTCAGCAGGGGTAACAACAGCCATAACCACAAGTCTACTTTCTTTATCTGCCTCAAAGCCATGTGGAACCATTGGATCGCAGAGGACACAGGTCTTTTCATCCGCCTCTATCTTTTCATCTCCCACTGTGAAGGTGCCTTTTCCTTCGACACAGTACATCAGCAGTCTCATTGGTGCCTTGTGTGGTTTTAGTTCCTGACCCGGCTCAAGGCACATAAGGGCAATCCTCATTTCAGGCTTGTCTGAGAGCATCTCTCTGAATATCCTGTCAGGATAGAATTTAATTATTTTTTTAAGGTCAAGTATCTCCATTTTCATCCTCAATGGTAGGGGAAGCCTTTGGCTTCCCCCTCTGAATAAAACTGCTCACTCCTCAACAAAGGATATGGCCTCTGATGGACAGGTGTCTGCTGCCTCCTGGCAATCGCAGGTATCACACTTGTCCTCTGCTATAACATAGGCCTTCTCGTCGTCTCTGAGTTCAAATACCTCAGGACATATCTCAACACATGTGCCACAACCTGTACAGAGGTCATAGTCAACTACAGGCTTTTTCATACTCATTGTCCTCCTTTCATATGGTTTGCCTTACAATTTACCACAAAATCACCAATTTTTTTATCCCTTTCTGACTCTGAGACAAAAGGCCTCGGCACGGAGAAGCTGAAGAGGCCTTTACCCAGTTCCCTGTTACAGGCTTCTATACATTCCCCACAGTTTACACAATTTATATCCCTTTTTGGTAGTCTTGGTTTTACATTCATAAAACATACCCTCTCACAGGCCCTGCAGTCAGTGCAGGCTTTTATCCTTACCTGATCCATCTTAATCCTTAACGAAACAGGACTTGCCCATCCAAAAAGCATCTGCATCAGACCAGCAGAACATACATATTTACATAGAGTATGCCGTACTATGAGTGATGAAATAAGGAGGTATATAGAGACTCCTATTATTCCTGCCTTTATACCGAATGTAAATTGCCAGTTTATTATCTGGGTCCAGATGGTTTTTGGGTTGACAAAATAACTCGTAAGCACAAACCCGCCCAGAAGGGGAATGATAATCATTGATAATAATGCAAGGATTGCATAGGGCAATCTGTTTCTTACTGTTATTTCAGGATTATTAGAAGCCTTACCAAAAAGGCTTCTCCTGCCAAATATCTTAAGGGTTAAAAAGTCAAAGAATTCAAATAAAGTGCCCTCCGGGCATAGCCACCCACAGAATAACCTGCCTGTAAGATATCCAAGGAGAGGGAAGATAGAAAGGATACCAATCCATGGAAGTATTGCCTTAAGAAAGAATTGTACTGTTACATGAGAGACACCATGGAGGGAGGTATCAGCATAAAAGTTATCCTTAAGACCTAAACCCCATTCATTGCCGAAGAATATCAGACTTCTCGTCTCTGAATCGAATCTGAGAATATCAAGCACAGGCATAATTATTATCAGCAGGATAAAGAGTAACTGGCTTGTTCTCCTGAGGATATGAATCTTCTTATCCTTCATAATCTAATGATAAACTTATGAGGCACTTCTAAGGTATGAGATAAATCATAAGAAGGGCAGAGGTGGTCTCTGCCCTCCATGTTAAACAGCAGACCTTTTGCCAAGTGTGAAGTAGTCCTTCACAAATATCAAAACACCAATAAGGAAGCCCACCCCAAATATCGCCCTGAATATCCAGAACCAGAGATTATAATTGACCTTTACGGTCACATAGTCCAGTCCAAGAAGACGTTCCATATAGGTTTGAACCATTCCAGCACCTGTGATGGTAAGAACGATAAAGACCATTGAGATAGTCATCCACCAGAAAGACTGATAGCCTTTTGATTGATCGAACTCCCTGACTCTCCTTATTGATGGCAGGGTAACATAAATCATTGAAAGGACGAGCAGGACATAGGCACCATAAAAGGCAAGATGTCCATGTGCTGTAGTTATCTGTGTACCATGTGTCCATTTATTCACCTGAGGAAGTGTATGTACCACACCCCATAGACCAGCACCAACAAAATTAAATATGGCATGAGCAACCGTAAAGTAGAGGCCAATCTTATTCTGCACCTGACCACGTGTCTCCCTTGTTGTCCTGAAGGCATCCCAGACCATCACCAGAAGTGGTATGGGCTCAAGGGAACTGAAGATACCACCGACCCAGAGCCAGTACCTCGGTGTCCCAATCCAGTAATAATGGTGACCAAGACCGAGTATTCCTGTAAAGAGGACAAGGCCCACCTCTATATACATCCATTTTGCGAGCATCTTTTTGTCGGCACCAAGGAGTTTATGAAGCATGAAGGCAAGGAGTGCTCCTGCAATTACCTCCCATGAACCCTCAACCCAGAGATGCACAACCCACCACCACCAGAACTGGTCCTTCACCATACTCTTTGTGTAAAACATCCCAGGAAGGTACATAAGGGCAAGGAAAGTCAACCCTGCAAGGAGGACACCCTGTACCGCTGTAAACTTTTTCGTTTTCAGGATGGTCATAAAATTGTTCAAAAGGAATAAGAGGACAGAGACCACTATGAGTATGTCCGCCCATCTCGGGGCCTCAATATATTCCCTCCCCTCGTTAAGGAGATTTGTCCCGAATATCAGAACATTTGCATTTGGATTTAAACCCATCACAATATAACCAACAACAACCAGACCAACCGCAAGTATAGTAGCCCAGAATTGAAAGTGAGCAAGGGGAATGCTCCAGAGTTCTGTCTCTGATTCCTCCGGCACCACATAATATGTTGCACCCATCATACCAAGGAGAAGCCAGACCACGAGTGCGTTTATATGAAGTGTCCTTATGGTGTTAAAATTAAGGATGAAGAAGTCAGGCCATATGAACTGCAAGGCTGCCACAATACCAACAGCAACCTGTACCAGAAACAGGAGTGTGGCAGCGGTATAAAAGTTTCTGGCTATTTTATGACTTTGATACTGCATCTTTAACCTCCATAATATTGATCTTCCCTGCAGTAAGTTTTAGGGAATTTAATGTAAGGAATAATTTATTTTGTATTCTCTCGCTGTCCATTTATTTCAATGAAACAAGATATTCTGCCAGTTCCCCGAGGTCCTCATCACTTAGATGAGCATAGGGAGGCATTGCTGAGCCAGGGACAACAGACTCAGGGTCTTTCAGATGTTTTATATGCCACTCAATATCAGGCCTCTTTGTGCCAACATGCGTAAGGTCAGGACCTGCTGTGCCTCCAATCCCTGTTATCTGATGACAGGCAAAACAGTCGTATTGCTGGAATAATGCCTGTCCCCTGGTTGCTGTCTTGCCTGTGGCAACTGCAAGGATTGGCTTTGGCGGCCAGCCATTTGTATCCACCTTTGAGATCCAATCAAGAAAAGCAAGGAGATTATCCACCTCTTCCTCTGTGACACCCAGTTTTGGCATAGCAGCCTCTGCCTTTATGGCCTTAGGGTCAAGTATAAACCTTCTTAGATATTCCTTTGGTTTTCTCTCCGTCACCTTTGTCATATCAGGTGCAAAGTAAGAGCCGTTGCCCAGTATTGTGTGACACCCGATACAGTCATACTTATGCCAGACCTTTTTACCCGCATCCACCTTCTCTGTAATTGCTGGTACCCTGCTATCAAGCTTCCTCATTGTATCAATGGTAAGGATAACAAGGATCACGAAACAGAAAAGGCTACCAAATATAAACAGATTCTTTGCTGTCTTATCAGACATTGTTTACCTCCTTTCCCTGTCTTTATAACCCCCTCTATTGAGAGTGGATTAAGGGGTGTGTAATAGTCTCACTCTAAAACAAACCCTCAAAAATTATCTATGATTTATATCATAGAGGATGCAGGTTGAGCATATATGCCTCAACCTCTCACCCTTGCACTGCCCTGATATACCATAATGGCAAAGGACAAAGTCATATTTCAAAGGGTCTTCTGAATCAAGAGACCTGAGAGATTCTGTAATCTCTGAGGCTGTCTTCCAGTCAGATGCCCTCCTTTTTGTGAGACCAAGACACCTTGCAATCCTTGCTATATGCGTATCGAGAGGGATTATTAATTTAGAGGGGTGAATCCTGTCCCATATACCAAAGTCTATATCCCTTCTTCTTACCATCCATCTTAAGAAGAGGTTCATCCTCTTACATGCACTACCCTTTTCAGGCAATGGAAAGAAATGCCTTAATCCATGGGGCTTGATGTTCTCCCTGTATACAGGGGTAGTCTTGATGCTCAAGAAGAAACGGTTAAAACCCGATATGGCCCGGCCAATCTCCTCTCCGTTTTCATAATAATTATAATAAAACAGCCCCCTGAGTGACCCCCATTCCTTTATAGCGGTATTCATCATATATATAAGACACAGGATATCCTTTTCACTGCTAAACCTATAACTTGTGCCTTCAAGATGTTTTGAATCCTTCTTAAGGTTGAAGTTGCTCATGAACTCATAGGGGCTTTTGCCGAATGAAACAAGCATCCTCTCAATAAAAGGCTTAAAGATGCTTATCTTCCCATAGGCAAACTGGGAGGAAATAAATCCGGTAACCTCTATATCAAGGGGATCTGAATACCTATGAGGAAACTCTATCGGATCGTGCCTGAGCCTCTCCTTAAAATCATATCCCTTATAGAGCCTGTCAAGCACCACCTTTAACGACATAATCCATTATACCTTTTCCATCGCCATGGAAGTTCAAACTTCCATAATTTATGCATGTTGCAATCTAAGATAATCTGATATACAATTTTAATATTGTAAAAACAATATCACGGAGGGATTTATGAGAAAGGCAAAGGTTACTTTCGTTGATGGTATGCAATTTATAGGAACCGCTGATTCAGGCCATGCAATTGTGATGGATGCCCTTCCAAATGTTGGAGGCAATGATACAGGGGCAAGGCCAATTGAGCTATTACCCATCGCCCTTGGTGGATGCACTGGTATGGATGTCATCTCGATTCTCAGAAAGAAGAAACAAAATGTGAGTAAATTCGAGATGAATGTAACAGGTGAGCAGGCTGAAGACTATCCGCATAAATATACGTCAATGCATATAGAATATGTGGTTAAAGGTAAGGATATATCCGAGGATGCTGTTAAAAGGGCAATCGAACTCTCAATGGCTAAATACTGTGCTGTTGGTGCAACACTATCAGGGACTGCAAAGATTACCCATTCATATAAAATAATACAGGAGTGATAGAGATTAATTAGGTGCGCAGGGCTGGGGTCAGTTCAGGGAAAAGGGAACAAGCTACTTTTTTGTCAGGACTATGAGCATCTCTTGAACTAATAAATGAGGCAAAATAAGGTATCCACTGAAGATTTAGCTTATTGTTTAATGCCAAATCATTTTCATATGGTTGTACAACAAACAGGTGTATAGATTCGCCGTTATCACAGACACTATCAGGGAAGTGGACATATATCTGTCACTGGGGAGGACCGAGAAAAAATATTAAAAAGTAGCCTGTCCCCTTTTCTTTTGTACGGTTACATTTTAGATGATTCAATGCGTATCATTTACATGGATTTTTTAATTGTGATAAGATAAGTTTTTGTTATTTAGGGAGGAGGGTAGTATATGAAGATTGCTGTTGGTCTTGATATAGGTGGTACAAACATAAAGGCTGTTATTGTTTCAGAGAGTGGGGAAAGGCTTTCCGGGGCTAAATATCCTACCCCTTCTGTCTCAGAAGGTGATAAAGAATCTTTAGGTAATAAGCTTGTTAACATCTTAAAGGATATTATAAAGGAAGCAGAAGGACAGGGTATTAGCACAGCAGATATAGTAGGTATAGGTATTGGTATTGCAGGATTAATAGATACAAAAAACGGTGTGGTAATCGAATCACCAAATATTGAGGCGATGGTTGACCTGAATCTGAAGGAGATCTATGAGAGGGAGTTTTCCATTCCTGTTATCATTGAGAATGATGCAAATGCCTATGCCTATGGTGAGAAATGGATTGGTGCAGGAAAGGGATTTGATAGCTTTGTTATTATTACACTTGGTACAGGGCTTGGAGGGGGTCTGGTTTATAACGGTGAATTATTTAAAGCTCCCTTTGAGATAGGACATATGGTTATAGAGCCAAATGGAAGGTTTTGCCCATGTGGTAACTGGGGATGTCTTGAGTCTTATGCATCTGGCAGGGCAATTGTGGACAGGGCAACATCATCACTTGAAAAAGGTATACACAGTATGTTGATAAAGTGTTGCGATGGCAATTTCTATAAATTAACACCAGCTGATATTTATAATACAGCACTTGATGGAGATAGTTTAAGCAGGGAACTTTTTAGAGAATTAGGTCAATATCTTGGGATAGGCATTTCGAATTTGATAAATCTCTTCAACCCTGAAGCTATAATTATAGGAGGGGGCCTTATTGGTGCATGGGACCTTTTTATTGAGGAATTAAAGAAAGAGGTCTTAAAAAGGGCGTTCAAACCACTTTCAGGAAAGACAAAGATTTTGAAATCAGGATTACGAAAAGACGATGGTGGTGCCATGGGTTCTGCAGGCCTTGCCTTCAGAGCATCTTCTTAGATCTATGTCCATAAAGACCACGAGGAACTTTTCTATTATTGCCCATATAGACCACGGAAAATCCACCCTGGCTGATAGGATTCTTGAATTGACAGGGGCACTCTCACCAAAGGAGTTAAAGGAACAGATGCTTGATTCCATGGACATCGAAAGGGAGCGGGGCATAACTATAAAGGCACATGCAGTGAGACTGGATTACACGTCCCTAGATGGAGATAAGTATGTGCTGAACCTCATAGATACCCCTGGACATGTTGACTTCTCCTATGAAGTATCCCGCAGTCTTGCATCGTGTGAGGGTGCCCTGCTTGTTGTGGATGCTGCTCAGGGGGTTGAGGCACAGACAGTGGCCAATGCATATCTTGCATCAGAGCATAATCTTGAGATCATACCTGTGATTAATAAGATAGACCTGTTAGGTGCGAGGCCTGAGGATGTAAGAAGGCAGATTGAGGAGATTATAGGTATTGACTGTAGTAACGCAATACTAACATCTGCTAAGGAGGGAATCGGCGTCAGGGATGTGCTTGAGGCAGTGGTAAGGACGGTCCCACCACCTGATGGTGATAAAGAAAGGCCATTAAAGGCATTAATCTTTGATTCATGGTTTGATAACTATCAGGGCGTAATAGTGCTTGTGAGGGTCTTTGATGGTATGGTGAGAAAGGGTTCGAGGATATTGTTGATGGCAACAGGCAGGACCTATGAGGTCATGGAAGTTGGTGTATTCACCCCTAAAAAGAAGTCCACTGAAAGTCTTTGTGCAGGGGATGTGGGATATATAATAGCAGGTATCAGGGATATCTCAGATACAAGGGTTGGTGATACAATAACTGATGCTGATAAGCCTGCATCTGAGCCATGTCCTGGTTACAGGGAGGTTAAACCAATGGTATTCTGCGGTCTCTATCTTACAGAATCAGGGCAGTATAAGCTCTTGAAGGATGCTCTATCAAAACTGAGACTTAATGACTCCTCCTTTACATTTGAACCAGAGACCTCGATAGCCCTTGGGTTTGGTTTCAGATGTGGTTTTCTCGGTCTTCTGCATATGGAGATAATAAAGGAGAGACTTGAGAGAGAATTTAATCTTTCCCTTTTAAATACTGCACCCACTGTTGTTTACAGGGTAACAGAGCAGGATGGAGAGGTCCTATATATTGATAGCCCTGCAAAACTCCCTGATAGATATGAAAGGATTGAAGAACCCTTTGTAAAGGCTGTGATCTTCGTTCCTTCAAGGTTCGTCGGCACGATAATCGAACTCTGTCAGGAAAAGAGAGGTATACAGAAGGAACTCGACTATATTAGCCAGGACAGGGTGGTATTAATATATGAGTTACCCCTTAGTGAGATTTTATGGGATTTTTATGATAAGCTAAAGTCATATTCAAGTGGATATGCATCCCTGGAGTATGAGTTTATTGGTTACAGGGAGTCAAAGCTTACAAGACTTGATATACTTTTAAATGGAGAACCTGTTGATGCACTCTCCATGATAGTCCATAGAGAGAAGGCCTATCAAAGGGGAAGGCAAATCGCTGAAAGACTTAAAGGCGTTATCCCCCGGCAACTCTTTGAGGTTGTGATACAGGCCTCGATAGGCGGTAAGGTTATAGCAAGGGAGGGTATAAAACCATTGAGGAAGAATGTGACAGCAAAGTGCTATGGTGGTGATGTCACAAGAAAGAGAAAACTCCTTGAGAAACAGAAAGAGGGCAAGCGCAGGATGAAACAGGTTGGAAGGGTGGAGGTTCCGCAGGAAGCCTTTATATCAGTGCTTCAGGTACGATAAGGAAAGGAGATAGAGATTGGCAAAGAAGAAATCAAGACTCAGGGAATATACAGAGGCTATACTTATAGCGGTTATCCTTGCCCTTATGATAAGGGCATTTGTAGTGCAGGCATTCAAGATACCCTCAAGCTCCATGGTGCCGACACTGGTTGTGGGCGATCATATACTTGTGAATAAATTTATTTATGGGCTGAGGATACCCTTTACTGATAATCGCTTTTTGATCTTCAGACAGCCAAGGAGGGAGGATATTATCGTCTTTTCCTTTCCAGAGAATAAGGAGAAGGAAGAGTGCAGAAGCCTTCCTAAGAATATACTCTCAAGACTTGAGGCAGTCTTTGAAAGGGGAAACCCCCTTTACCTTTTTAGGGATGATTGCAGGGACTTTATAAAAAGGGTCATTGCGGTGGGAGGCGATAAGATCGAGATAAGGGATAAGAGGGTATATGTCAATGATATCCCCTTTAATGAGGATTATACCATTCATAGTGATAACACGGTGCTCGGTAGCAATATCGCTCCAAGGGATAACTATGGTCCTGTCACTGTTCCAAGAAATAAGTTCTTTGTTATGGGAGACAATCGTGACCAGAGTTATGATAGCCGTTTCTGGGGCTTTGTCGATATGGAAGATATAAAAGGCAGGGCGTTTATAATCTATTGGTCATGGAATACCAATGGTAACCTGCTTAACAAGGTTCGGTGGAGTAGGATAGGTGACTTGATTAATTAAAAGAGTATGGCTCTTCCCGTCAAGGCGAGACGAGTCTAACAGGAGGTTAAGATGATCAAAAAACTCTTTACAGTCTTGATCATTGCCTTAATTATATATGCTGCTGTTGTATTCGTACCTCCCTATTATCATTACTATGCATTCAGGAGTGATTTGAAAGAATTTGCCAGGATTGGTCGTGCCCTTCCTCATCAGGAATTAATGAAAAAGATCATGGAAAAGGCAAGAGATTATAATGTACCAATTGATGAAAGAGATATAGTCATAACCCGTAATCATGAGATTAATATACAGGCTTCATGGCAGGAAAGGGTCAACTTCTTGAATATTTACGAGAAGACCTTCAATTTCTCCGTTTATGCAGGTGAGTAATGTTTACAGGGATTGTTGAGACCACAGGAATTGTTACATCTGTGAAGAAGGCGGGCAGGGGAATTGATCTTTCAGTAAGGCCTCTTTCCGATTTTGAAGTCAGGATAGGTGATAGTATTTCTGTCAATGGTATCTGTCTTACGGTAGTAAAGAATGATAGTGATATTCTTTTTAATGTATCACCTGAGACAATAAAGAGTACAAATCTTGGTGATATTAAGGTTAATGACAGGGTGAATTTAGAGCGAGCCTTAAGGATGAGTGACAGATTTGGCGGCCATCTGGTATCAGGCCATGTGGATGGTGTAGGCAGGATAATCGAAAAGAGGAAAGAGGGCGATTACACCTTTTATGCATTTGAGGTTTCACCTGATATATTAAGATACATAGTTATCAAGGGTTCCATTGCTGTGGACGGGATAAGCCTCACCGTTATAGGGCTTGACACAAGGTCATTCAGCGTGGCAATAATCCCACATACAATGACAGCAACAAATATTGGAGAGAAGAAGATAGGTGATAAGGTTAATATAGAAGTTGATATAATAGGTAAGTATGTGGAGAGGTTTATGAGTGAAAGGGGCGGTAAACTTGTGGAATTGCTTAGAGAAGGAGGTTTTATTAATAGAGTATAGACAACAGTTAAAGGAAGATGCGTAATAAATATAAATTCAACACAATTGAAGAGGCCATTGAGGATATAAGAAATGGTAAGATGGTCATCCTTGTTGATGATGAAGACAGGGAGAATGAAGGTGACCTCGCCATAGCGGCAGCAAAGGTTACCCCTGAGGCCATAAACTTTATGGCAAAATACGGTCGTGGCCTGATATGTCTTTCTCTTACACCTGAAAGGGTTGAGGAACTGAAACTGCCTATGATGACAGATGTCAACAAGTCACGTTTTGGCACAGCTTTTACAGTATCCATAGAGGCAAAAGAGGGGGTAACAACGGGCATATCAGCAGCAGACAGGGCAAGGACAATCCTGACAGCAATAAACCCGAAGAAGAAGGCAGAAGACCTTGTGACACCTGGGCATGTCTTTCCCCTTAAGGCAAGGGCAGGTGGGGTGCTTCAGCGTGCAGGTCAGACAGAGGGGTCTGTTGACCTTGCAAGACTTGCAGGGCTTTATCCTGCAGGTGTTATATGTGAGATAATGAATGATGATGGCACCATGGCAAGGGTTCCACAGCTAACAAGGTTTGCCCGTAAACATGGACTGAAGATTGTCACCATAAAGGACCTCATACAGTACAGGATGAGGAATGAGTGTCTTGTCCACAGGATTGCCGAAGCAAACATCCCGACAAAATATGGTGGAGAGTTCAGGGCCATTGTGTTTGGTAATATGCTTGATAAGTCCGAACATATTGCCCTTGTAAAGGGTAGGATAATACCTGATGAGGAGATTCTTGTCAGGGTTCATTCAGAGTGTCTTACAGGTGATGTCTTCAATTCAAGGAGGTGTGACTGCGGACCACAACTCCATAAGGCAATGGAGATGATAAAGAGAGAGGGCAAAGGGGTTCTTCTTTATATGCGACAGGAAGGAAGGGGCATCGGACTTTCAAATAAGATAAAGGCATATGCCCTGCAGGACAGAGGTCTTGATACAGTTGAGGCAAATGTGAAACTCGGGTTTAAGCCTGACCTCAGGGACTATGGCATTGGTGCCCAGATACTGGTGAATATCGGGGTCAGAAAGATGCGTTTGATAACCAATAATCCAACAAAGATCATAGGTCTTGAGGGTTATGGCCTTCATATTGTGGAGAGGGTGCCACTTGAGATAAAGCCCCACAAAAAGAACATACAGTATCTTATGGTAAAGAAGAAGAAATTGGGGCATATCCTTGAAAAGGTGTAAAGGAGGTCATTATGAAGAGGTTTGAAGGAGAGCTCAAGGCAGAGGGGCTCAGGTTTGCAATTATAGTGAGCCGTTTCAATGACTTCATAACCCAGAAGTTGCTTGATGGTGCTATTGATGCCCTTTTAAGACATGGTGCAAATGATGAAGATATAGAGATATTCAAGGTTCCAGGCTCATTTGAGATTCCACTTACTGCAAAGAAGATTGCACAGAAAGGGTCACATGATTCAATAATCTGCATTGGAACAATAATTCGTGGTGCCACACCTCATTTTGAATATGTTGCCTCTGAGACCGCCAAGGGTATTGCTATGGTGTCGCTTGAGACAGGGATCCCAGTTGCATTTGGAGTGATTACTGCTGACACTATTGAACAGGCTGTTGAAAGGGCTGGGACAAAGAGTGGAAACAAAGGCTGGGACGCTGCCCTCGTTGCTATAGAGATGGCACAACTCCTCAGAAAACTGTGAATAGTGAAGAGTGAACAGTGATTAGTAAGCATTATAAAAGCACCTTTTCTTCACTTGTCACTTGTCACTTGTCACTTATCACTGCCTTATGAAACGTCGGCGAGCAAGAGAATATGCCCTCCAGTTACTTTTTCAACTTGATATAACAGGTGACAGGCTGACTGACGAGGTCTTGAAAGAGTTCTGGGAAGGAAATAAGGAGGATGATGATATAAAGGAATTTACAACTTCTATTGTAAGGGGAACTATCGGGCATTTAACCACAATAGATTCATTGATAAAGGATGCTGTAGAACACTGGCAACTGGAGAGGATGGCGGTAATAGATAGAAATATCCTGAGAGCTGCCACATATGAACTCCTCTACAGGCCTGATATCCCACCATCTGTAGCGATCAATGAGGCTATCGAGATAGCAAAGAAATACTCTACAGAGGATTCCTCTCGATTCATAAACGGCATACTTGATAAGATTCAGCAATCAAAGATCAGGGCCTGATGCAATTTATTATTATATCAGATGTCCATGGGAATCTTGAGGCACTTGATGCTGTGCTTAGAGAGGTTAAGAATCGCTACACTGGTGATATACTTTTTCTTGGTGATAGTGTTGGTTATGGGCCTGATCCAGAGGAGTGCATAAGGATATTAAGAAGGGAGTCAAGGCTCCTCCTCGCAGGCAATCATGACCGGGCTGTTACAGGAAAGACAGATATTAGTTATTTCAATCCCTATGCCCGATCTGCTATCGAATGGACTCAGGAGGTATTGAGTAATGAGGAGAAGCGTTACCTTGATAGCCTTCCACTTGTGGAGAGGTTAAGTGATTCTGACCTTTTCCTTGTTCACTCAACACCAAAGGAACCTGAACAGTGGCATTATCTCATGACAACATGGGATGCCCATATAAACTTCCAGTTTTTTACTGAAAGGATATGCCTTATAGGACATAGCCATTATCCATTTGTAGCAGAAATGAATCCCAATGGTAAGATTTCTATTTATAAAGACCATACTGAGTTTAAAGATGGATGCAGATATATAATAAATGTTGGTAGTGTTGGACAGCCAAGGGATGGTAATCCTGATGCCTCCTATGCAGTGCTTGATGATGATAGGATAGAGATAAAAAGGAGTTCTTATGATATAGTATCTACACAAAAGAAGATGAGAAAAGCAGGACTGCCAGAGTATCTCATTGAGAGATTGGCAGTGGGGAGGTAGTAGATGGATATTAAATGTGATGCATGTGGTGTTAATATTACAGAGGCGCCATTGGAAAGAAGTGTCCGTCTTTATAATCAAAAATAATTTAAGAACAGCAGGCTTAAGAAGGGAGGAATACTTTCCCTGCTTGAAAAAATGTAATGTCTAAAAAGAATAAACAGCCCTTATTCCGTAAAAAATTTTATATCCGAGGAAATTATGATACCACGTTACACAAGACCTGAGATGGCAAAAATATGGGAGCCTGAAAGCAAATTTCAGAAATGGCTCGATGTGGAAATAGCTGTCTGTGAGGCATGGGCAAGTTTAGGAGAAATACCTAAAAAGAGTCTTGATGTAATCAAGAAAAGAGCAAGATTTGATATTAAGAGAATTGATGAAATAGAGAAGACAGTCAAGCACGATGTCATTGCCTTTCTAACATCAGTTGCTGAAAATGTTGGTCCTGAGTCACGATACATACACAAGGGTCTTACATCATCAGATATTGTTGATACTGCAATGGCACTTTTGATGAGGGATGCGATAGATGTTATCAATAATGACATAAACGCCTTGATGAAGGTCTTAAAAGAAAAGGCACTTAAATACAAAGATACCCCATGTATAGGAAGAAGCCACGGTGTTCATGCAGAGCCAATGACATTTGGACTTAAATTTGCCCTATGGTATGAGGACGCAAAGAGGAACCTTGAGAGGCTCAAAAGGGCAAGGAAAGTTATAAGCGTTGGGAAGCTATCAGGTGCGGTTGGGACATTTTCAAATATTCCAACTAAATTAGAAGAGATGGTCTGCAAAAAACTCGGTTTAAAACCCGAACCTGTTGCTACACAGGTAGTTCAGAGAGACAGACACGCAGAATACATGAACACGCTGGCCTTGATAGCCTGCAGTGTTGAAAAGATTGCGCTTGAAATCAGGCATCTTCAGAGGACAGAGGTTCTTGAGGCAGAGGAGCCTTTTGAGAAAGGACAGAAAGGCTCATCAGCAATGCCTCACAAGAGGAATCCTGTTGGTTGCGAGAATCTCTGTGGTCTTGCAAGGGTTGTTCGTTCAAATGCCACGACAGCAATGGAGGACATTGCATTGTGGCATGAGAGGGACATAAGCCATTCATCCGTTGAGAGAATCATAATCCCTGACAGCACCATCCTTGTTGACTACATGCTTGTAAGGCTTATAGGGATATTAAGGGGCCTTAATGTGTATCCTCAAAGGATGCTTGAGAATATTAACCGTAGTTATGGACTTTATAACTCACAGCGTATCTTACTCAAGCTTACTGAAAAGGGTATAAGTCGTGAGTCTGCCTATCAACTCGTTCAGAGAAACGCTATGCAAAGCTGGAAAGATAGGAAAGATTTTAAAGGGCTTTTAAAGAAGGATAAAGAGATTAAAAGATATCTAACCACATCCGAGATAGAGGAACTCTTTGATTTATCCTATTACTTAAGGAATGTAGATTATATATTTAAAAGGGTCTTTGATAGGCAGAGTTAGTACTCCTTCTCAGTCCACATATCCTTTGTAAATCTCATAACCCTGTTTCTGCCTGCCTCCTTTGCCTTGTAAAGGGCAATATCTGCGTACTTGATCGCCTCCCAGAAGTTCTGTGTGTCCTTTGGAAACTCGCTGACCCCTATACTTATCGTTTTCTGGATAATGGCGCCTAATGTCTTTATCTTGTTTTCCTCAACCGTTCTTCTTATCCTCTCAGCAACATCCATAGCATCATCTTCTTTTCCATCCACAAGCACCATCAAGAATTCCTCGCCTCCAAACCTGATAACAAGGTCAGAGGCTCGTGCACTCTTTGAGATAAGGTTTGCCGTCTCCTTTAAGACCGTATCTCCGACATCATGTCCGAATCTGTCATTCACCTCTTTGAAGAAGTCAAGGTCACACATCAGCAGACCTACAATCTCTTTCTTTCTCGTTGCCATTGCCACCAGTGTATCGATATACTCCTCAAGAAATCTCCTATTATAGAGGCCGGTGAGTTGGTCCTTAACCGATGACTCCTTCAAAACCCCTGTAAGCCTCTTTGCCTCAATAACAGGCATGGCTTCTTTTATATATTGTTCAGCTCTTAGTATCTTCTTTTTGATACCCTCTGCGTCTGCAGTCTCCTTGCTGAATATAAATTGCACAACACCACCTGTACCGCCTCCACTCATCATCGGGATACACACATGATACAATTCATCTGATCTTAGAAATTGCTTGCATATATCAGGATATGCAAGAGAGGAAATGATGTGACCTGTCTTATTTGCCCTGCAGAGTTTACAGTTTATCAATATCTCTTTATTACAGGATATCTCATCTCCTGTGAAAGGCGTTTCGATAGTATGCATTGTGTTTTTGCTGTTTGAGACCTCATAAATCAGGAAGTCCTTAAGTCCTAAGTCTTCTTTGAAGACCTTTGCAATCCTGACATACACATCCTCAAGACGGTCATCCTCCTCTATTACCTTCTTAAAGGTGTTTATATCATGGATTGTATGCATGAGTGTGTTAAAGTTTGATGAAAGGACTCCAATCTCATCCTTTGAATCCACAGATATCTGTTTGGTGAGGTCAATCTCACCCTCTGAGAGGTCGTTGATCTGTTCTATTATGGCCTTAATGGGTCGGGTCATTGATGCAGTGACAAAATGATTGGTAATGAATAATAGTATAACGGCCATCACAACTATAATGATTATCATTACAGTTGTTACATATATCACAGAGTTTATCCTCTTGATATATCCCTTTTGTGATATCGAGAGATTAGATGTGAGCTTGCTAAGGATGGTTACTGATTTCATTGTGATTAAGTCATATTCATTGAGTCTCTTTCTGATAAGCTCCTTTTCGCCTTCGCTGAATCCTCCATTCTCTAACGCCCTCAATGATACAGGTGTTAATTCATCAAGGATCGCCTTTAGTTTCTCGTTATTCTCAAATACACCTTTTATAGGATTCTCATTTACAGTGATCCTTCTAAGTGGTAGGACCTGAAAATCCTCTATCAACTCTCCTGTGAGGTCAGAGTAATCCTTTATATTACCGCCTTCAAGAAGTGATTGAAGATAGGAGTTGACATGGCCAAGAAGTGTGTCAGCCCTCCTGGCATTTACTTTAAGAAAGTTTACATCTTCATATATCGCTAAATTATGGACAGAGACATTTGCCCCTCGTAATTTTATTATAGCCTTTTGCACTGTCTGGATCTGGGGAGAGACTTCGTCTGTCAGCTTTCTTGATAGGTGCTTTACATAGGTAATGGCACCAAGGGCAACGATAGAGATAATCAGGAACCATCCCAATCCACCGAGTGCAAATAGCAGGAGTTTGTGACGAATGGAAAAATCCTTCAAGAGGATGATATTACCTATCTTTTTGAAGATTCTATCAAAGATGTCCATTTTTATAAATAGATTGTAACCAAAACCCCTTCATATTTCCATAAAAATATTTATTCTTGTTAGGGGTTCTTAACAAGGTATTGATATTTAATTGAGGATGCAATTACAATTCTTTACAGAGACATTGCTGTCCAAGATATTCTAAAGATATAGGGGCTAAATGCTGAATAAAAGCAATCAGCGACACAAAGCTACTTATGTTATGCATAAAAACCTTCTAGTCAAATAGAGATAAATTACATATAAGCCAAGATGAAAGAAGACAATAGGATAGAGTTTCTTGGAAGGATACAACTCTTTTCCTCATTAAGCGAGGAAGAGTTGCATCAGATAAATGAGCGTATAATCATAAGGAATTATAAGAAGAACGAGACAATCCTCTATGAAGAAGATACAAATCAATTCATGTACATAATCCTCTCCGGCAAGGTCAAGGCAATCAAGACCACAGGAGAGGGTAAGGAAGTTATTCTTGGCATGCATCAGTCAGGTGATTTCTTTGGTGAGATGTCCCTGATTAATGGTAAGACAACACCTGCCTCTGTAATTGCAATGGAAGATTCGCTTGTTGCTATCATATCTAAGAAAGAATTCTACTCCATATTGTTTTCGCAATATAAGGTGCTTCAGAGGCTTCTTGAGATTTTATCCTCGAGACTCCGCACATCATGGGATACAATAAAGTTGTTGACTTTTAATAACGCTACACAGAGATTGAGGATGCTATTTTTTATGCTTTCTGATGAACACGGGAGGAAGATGGATGATGGGATTGTACTGGATATAAAGCTCTCTCACCAGGATATGGCAGACATGACAGGCATGTCAAGGGAGACCGTTACAAGGGTGCTTGATAGATGGCAGAGGGAGGGAGAGATAAGCATTCTCGATAATAAACTTATACGTCTGAACCCCTCATTTAAGAAGAGGCGTTTAATTTCATAGACCTTCATGCGTTATTCTATAGATTTTATCATCACCTTCAGATGGATTACCCCTGCCGTCTTTGTTACTTGTAAGAAGATAAAGTGCACCATCTGGCCCTTCAACTACATCCCTGAGCCTTCCATACTTTCCCTTGAACCATCTCTCTATCCTTTTGACCCTGTAATTCCCATCAGTCCTATCAAATTTTATTCTGATAAGTGCCTCACTCCTTAAAGTAGCAACAAAGAGGTCACCCTTCAGATGTTTCATGAGTTTACCACTGTAGAAGGTGATTCCTGATGGTGGCGTTGTATTCTTCCACACAATTATCGGGTCAATATACCCCTCCTTCCCTCCTGCACCTATTACATCAGGCCATCCATAGTTACCACCCTTTCTTATTATATTTATCTCATCATGAGCAAAATGGCCATGCTCTCCAGATGGACCATGCTCTGATGAAAAAAATGTGCCATAAGAATCCCATGATAAACCCTGTGGGTTTCTATGACCGTATGAATAGACAGGACTCTCTGGGAATGGATTATCATGAGGAATCTCTCCGTCAGGTGTTATCCTCAGAATTTTTCCACCATATGAATGAATATCCTGTGCGATCTCTGCATTGAAGGTCTCACCTGTAGTGATATAGAGCATGCCATCAGGCCCAAATGTGATCCTTCCGCCATTATGAAACCTTCCACCAGGGATTCTATCAAATATAATCCTGTCAAAAACCCCCCTATCCCCTTTATCCTTAAGTCTCACTATCCTGTTGTAGACATCTCCCCTGTCTCTGTATGTATACATTGCATAAACATAGGGTCTTCGAGGAAAATCAGGGTGCACTGCAAGGCCCATAAGGCCACCCTCCCCAATATGAGCAACATTTAACTCTGTATAAGGCTCCTTCATCAAAACGCCATCCGTTATGAGCCTTATCCTGCCCGCTCTTTCACTCACAAGTGCTTTTTTATCTGATAAAAAGACTAAAGACCACGGTATCTCAAGATTTTCAACCCATGCCTCCACCCTAACACTGTCACCATCCATCAGTTCAATATCTTTTACACTCTGTGGAATCTTACCAACAATCTGGGAACACGAGGCAAGATAACTCCATCCAAATATTATGATTATTATAATTATTAAAGAAATGAACGACCTGTTCATATCCTTTTGGTTATATATCCTCAAAATACCTCCCTTTCATTGCTGTCCAAGATATTCTAAAATAATAGGGGTTAAATGCTGAATAAAAGCAATCAGCGACACAAAGTTACTTATGTTATGCATAAAAACCTTATAGTCAAATACTGTCTGATAATTATATGCATTATGAATCTCAGGTTAACATCTTCAACAATCATGTCGCTTTATTGATTTTATTCAGTATTTAGCCCATTGTTAATCTTTATTTTGGACAGATCTGAATTGATGCCAATTAAAGGATTAGGCTTTTCTTTTAATCGCGGCCTTTGCAAGCCTGTCTGCTTCTGAGTTTTCTTCTCTCTCTACATGGATAACTTTATAATCGTCAAAAGCCTCCAGTATCCTTTTCGCCTTTATCCATAGAGGTATCAGTTTTCTGTTCTTAACCCTGTAAATACCATTTATCTGTCTTACAATAAGCTCGGAATCAAGAAACACCCTTATCCTCTTTATCCCCACGGTCTTTGCCTTCTCAAGCCCCCTGATCAGTGCTGTATATTCAGCAACATTATTTGTGGTGGTACCAATATATTCTGATATCTGAATAGGGCTTTTATCTTCCCCTTCGGGAAATCTACTTCGTTTCTTTGAGGGAAACTCTATGATTATGCCTATACCTGCATCTCCAGGGTTCCCGCTTGATGCGCCATCACAGTAGAGTTCGGCATATTCTGAATCCATGTCCGATTAGCTGTTCTCCTCATCTGCCATGATGAACCCCGTGGGGCTGATAGTAAAGAAATCTCTTGCAATAGTAGCATGTATATATATCCTTGTCCTCTTTTATATCATTGTATAACTGTGGAGGGATGTTGGTATTACAGCCAAGACAGACCTCGTTCTCTACAGGGACAACAGCAAGCCCCTCAAACTTCTTAAGTAGATTCATATAGTGCTCATAAAGCCCTTCATCTATACGCCCTACAAAGTCCTTTCTCCTACTCTTGTAAAACTCCATCTCCTTATACAGTGCATTCTTCTCCTCATCCAGTATCCTCTCATGCTTCTTGAATTCCTCTTCTACCTTTTTAACCTTTGATTCCTCTGCCTTTAATACATCCTTCAGTCCTTCAATCTCCTCCATATGCTGGAGTAACTCATCTTCAATCTTTATCTTTTTCTTATCATAGTTCTCTATTTCTTTTAGGTGTGCCTCATACTCCTTATTCGTTTTTATCTCACTACTCTTTCCCTTTAATCTTTTTATCCTCTCCTGAATCTCATCAAGTTCAAACTCCTTATCCTTTTTCTTCCTGTTGAGTTCTTCATACCTTGTCTTGATATTCTGAAGGGAAGTTATTGTTTCCTTAAGGTGGGCACGTGATTTATCCAGTTGGGCAGGGAGAGACTCTATCTTTTTGGCTATGGAGAGGATAGAAGAGTCCACTTCCTGAAGTTCTATCAAGAGTCTTAATTGTTCATTCAATTCTAACCCCGTTGTAACTTATTATAAAAATTTTAACAAATATAATCAAAGTGTGAAAGGTTTGAGTAACTAACTTTTATACTAATGACAGGATTATCTCCCTCTCCTCTATATCCACATGCTCTACCCTTACATTTACCTCTGTCCCTATGGTAAAGGATTTCTTGGTGCGCCTGCCAACGAGTCGATAACTCCTCTCATCAAGTTTATAATAGTCATCCGTCATTGAAGAGACATGAAGACTTCCCTCCACAAAGAAGTCCTTAAGTTGAACCTTTACACCATAAGAACTGACAGCGCTTATAATTCCTTTGTATTCATTTCCAACCTTGTCCTTCATGAACCAGACCCTCATAGCATTTAAAACCTCTCTCTCTGCCTCATCTGCTACCCTTTCTGTTCTTGAAGAATGAATTGCTATACGGGGGAGGATGTCTTCGAGAAAGCTCCTTTTTTTATCAGATATCCTTTTTCTGTCAAGGGCCTCTTTGAGTATCCTATGCACAACAAGGTCGGGATATCTCCTTATTGGAGAGGTAAAGTGAGTATAGCATTCTGATGCAAGCCCGAAGTGTCCGATATTTTCTGTGGAATATCGGGCCTGTTTGAGTGACCTCAAAAGAAGTATATTGAGAAGGGTTTCTGTATGCAAACCCTTTACTTGTCTGAGTATTGAATGAAAGGCATGAAGCCCTGGCTTGTTGGTTTTTAGACCGAATGCCTTAAATATGGGTTTGAGTTCCTCAAGCTTGGAGGGGTCAGGCTTTTCATGAACCCTGTAGATTGAGGGGATGTTAATATCCTGAAGATATGAGGCTACCGCCTCATTTGCGGCAATCATAAATTCCTCAACAATCATGTGGCTGAGATTTCTTTCAGCCTTTATTATTGCCTCGGGCCTTCCCTGTATATCGAGTAAAACCTCTGGTTCTGGCAGATCAAAATCAAGACTTCCCCTTTTTATCCTGCGGTCTCTCAGGAGTTCGCACAACTCCTGCATAATATCAAAACTTTCAAGTAGATATTCGTATCTTTTCCTTTCAACAGGGTCTCTATCAAGGAGTATCTTTCTCACAGATGTATAAGTCATCCTCTCATTACTGTTTATAACACTTGGATAGAAATCCTTTCTTACAAGCTCCCCTCTTCTATCAAAATTGAGCTCAACAGTAAATGTGAATCTATCGGTTCGTGGCAGAAGACTACATAAATCATTTGAAAGCTTTTTGGAAAGCATAGGAATCACCTTGCCTGGGAAATAGACACTTGTTCCCCTTCTTCTTGCCTCGAGGTCTATTGCTGAATTCCATGGGACATAATGGCTTACATCTGCAATATGGACAAAAAGTGTATAACCATCCTGCGTCTTTTCTATGGATATGGCATCATCAAAATCTTTTGCACTCTCTCCGTCTATTGTAACGGTTAATCTATTACGGAGGTCAATCCTGTTCCTTGCACTCACCTTATCAGAAAGTTCCTTGAGTTCCTTATTGACTGATGTCGGGAATTTAGTTGAGAGTGAATATTCATCAGTAATCATTTCTATTTCAAGGTGTGGCTCATCAATCTCAGTCAGTATCTTTACCACTCTTCCTTCAGGGGGCCTTACAGGTGTAGGGTATGAGGTAAGTTCAACAACCACCACATTGCCTGATGTTGCACTTGCCCTGTTTTTTTGACTGATATAAATATCAAATGGGATCTTTTTGTTTTTTGGCCTCACATAGAAGAAATTTTTATCTCTATAAAGGGTGCCCACCACCCTTTTCTGTCCCCGTTTCAGTATCCTTATTATACTTCCTTCCCTTTTCCTTTGGCTTTCAACGCGTGCCACCACTTGGTCTCCTGACATCGCACCCAGTGTTCTTCTTGGTGGTATGAAGAGATCAGCCTCTCCTGATTTATCAGGTATTACAAAACCATAACCATCCTTATGGGCTTCAAAAAAGCCTGTGATAAGATTCATCCTCTCACTGAGGCCATAAAGTCCATAGCGGTTTCTGTAGATATCACCAGAGTCTGTTAGTGAACGGAGGAGACGTTTGAGATACCTGTGCTTATCCTTTTGGAAACCGAGGGCCCTTGAAATCTCTTTAAGACTGACAGGACTTGTTGTCTCTTTCTTAAGAAGGTTAAGGATTGATTCTTTGTCTCTATCTGTCTTTGGAAGCATAAGTATGTATAGAATTATAGCATGATTGTAACCCTGTTGCCTCACGTAAAAATCTACTCGAAATGATATTCGTTGCTTCACGTAAAATCTACTCCAATTAATTCTGCTTTTTTATCATCTTTAAGGTCTATATTATCAGAAAGGACAGATTCAGGGGTTAAACCTGAAAAACCGGCTTCATAAAATGCCCTACAATCAATTTTCTCAGGGCAACCCATATCTAAGTATCCCCCTCCTGAGATGATTTTGTCGTTTAACTTTTCTTTCCTTAGTTGTTCTTTTAAAGATGCAAGCCTTAAAAGTTTATTCTGTAACCTCGTTATCTGCCTCTTTAGCTCTGCAGGATTAAGCTTAACATACTGTGCCCTTAATTTATCTTTGCTCTCTTCAGATATGTATGGAGACTCTAAAACCCTTTGGTAAGGAGTCTTAGCTGTGTCATGCTTCTTTTTTACCTTACTGCCTATTCTTGTCTTTTCTTTTAGCTTCATTACAGGCTGAAAATAGTTTGTATAAGGACTTAAATAACTATAAAGCTCGTTAAGTATCTTTAATTCTTCCTCTGTGTCATACCTTAGATACCCAACTGCCCTCCTTACCACAGAATAATTCTTCTGCTCCACATAACAGTTGTCATTCTTCCTATAACTCCTTGTCCTTGTGAATGTTATCCTATGCTCCTGACAATATCTCAATAAATGCTGATTTATAAACTCACCGCCAAAGGCTTAATCTATCCCAAGCAACTTGAATGGTAATCGCCCCTGTATGTCCTTTAATGCCTCAAATGTCCATACCTGTGCCTTGTTTTTAACTGCCTGTGTCTCTGTCCATCCTGTCAGTACATCTACTGCATTGAGAGTCTGTATAAATTCACCAGAGGGATTACTCCCTTCATGCCCTACAAGATCTATCTCTATAAAACCAGGTCTCTGTTCATCCCATTCGGAAAATGTCCTTATGGGTATCTGATTCCTTAACAGTGTCCCCGGTTTTGTATTAGCCCTTCCACGGAGGTTTAACTTCTGCTTCTCTCTTGACAGAAGTCTGTCTATGGTTGAGGCACTTATCCTCTGTAGCTTATTACGTGTAACCCTATCAAGCTTTATCTCCTTGTGAGCATTAAGTATGAAAATTATCTCCTTTAACATCGGGGCAAGCCTCTTGCCACAAATACAATCCATTATGAGCCATATCTTCTTTAAGGCATCAAAAACTATATCATCATATGTCTTTTTTCTTTTCCTCCTTGCCTTTTTGGTTATATCAGCAATGATTACCTTATCACGAGAAACCCTTACCTTCTTTCCATAGATCCTGAGAACATACGATGCATATGAGCGGTTATAGCCTGTAAGTTCAATAAACTCCTTAAGAATAATCCCTTTATGCTTCTTCCTTGACTTCTTATACCTCTCTGCAAATGCCTTTGTTATTGTCCTTTTTTCTCCCATCGTTAGCCTCATCTCTACCTCCCATCTTTAATTTATGAGAGGTAATTCTGATATTTTTCGTATAGATTTTTAAATGAGGCAACGATTTAATTTGGAGTAGATTTTTGGTGAGGCAATTCGGATACTTGACAAAAGATACAGAGGGGGGATAAAATTCCTATACTTTTTAATATATATTACTTTCTCGCCGCAGGCGAATAAGCCCGTGGTATACCATGACTGAAAACAGGGGGTGAAAGATGAGATTAGCCGTCTTTGTAAGTGACCTCAGAAACACCGTTGATACCCTTGAGAGGCTGAAGGCTGAAAAACTCGGTATAGTGCTTGTGGGAAATGGTGTATATCATGCCTCTCTTAAAGAGAAGGGGAAGCCCTCGTCTCTCTTAGATAGAGCTGCCAATTTTTATGTGCTCGCCGAGGACCTTGAGACAAGGGGCATTAGCACCTCAGAGGTGGACAGCAGGGTGAAGGTTGTAAATTATGGCGACGTGGTTGATTTGATATTTAATGAGTATGAAAAATTAGCCTGGCTATAAGGAGGAATAAGATGGGAGTCCTTACAATTGGTATCTTTTCATCGCTTATCGGTTCAATGAATCTCGATTTTGCATTAAAACTTGCTGATGCAGCAGTTGAAAAGGGCCATAAGGTAAACCTGTGGCTTTCAGGAAACGCAACAGGTCTGGCAAAGAAGGATCAGAAACACCTTAAGGATTACTCCACAGGTGAAAAGCCTCTCAGGGCACTGCTTGAGAAGGGGATTGAGGTATGCACATGTGAGGCATGCACAGTTGCAAGGGGCATTCAGAGGACTGATGCAATAGATGGTGTTCAATGGAATGCCATGCACTGGTATCTGGCAAAGATACACGAAAGTGACAGAGTCCTACATATAGGAGGGGAATAATATGGCTGAGACAAAATTAGCTTTTGTGGTTCAGAGGCCACCTTATAAGAGTGAAAACCCGAAACTCGCTATAACCCATGCCATTGCCTATCAGACGGTTGAGATACTACTTGAGGAGGGTGAGACTGTAACACCAACCCTCTGTTTTATAGGTGATGGTGTGCTCGCGTGTGTTAAAGACCAGAAGGCAATGGATACATACGGAATAACGAGCACCGAGATGCATTTGAAGAATGCACTGCTTGTGGACGTGGATATCATGGTATGTAAGGAGGACGTTGAACGTTTGGGTATTTCAGCGGATAAGATTGTAGATGCAGAGGATATGGGAGCTGACAAGGGTATCCAGATAGTTCCCTATGAGACTATACAGAAAGAGATTGAAACATCAAATCATGTGCTTTTCTTTTAGAAAGATTATTGTAGATAATTGCAGATAATAAGGTGAAGGGTACGGGGAAAGTCGGATCTATCAACTTTCCAGTTGTTACTTTTAAGAAAAGGAGGAAACAATGGCTGATCTAAGATCTCAGATACCAAACGAGACGCTCGATGTCCTTGGTAGGGTATGTCCATATCCGCTTGTGCTTACAAAAAAAACCCTTGAAAAGGCACCGAGTGGCACTATTCTTAAGGTTCTCTGTGATGCACCTGCATCAGCAGAAGATACGATTCCAAAATACTGTGAGAAGCAGGGTTTTGAGTTTGAAGCAGTAAAGTTAGAGGACAAGGGTTATTGGGAGCTTTATATCAGAAAACCCTGATCTTAAGAGGTTGAATATTTAAGACTTAAAAAAGGCGGTTATTATAACCGCCTTTTTGTGCCTCTTCATCCTAACAGATCCATACACTAAATAATAGGCTGATGCCTACATCTCTGTTACAGTGATAGCACCGTTTGGACAGGACTCAACACATGTGAGACAATTGACGCATTCGGATGCCTGGTAAGGGTCAGATTTACCATCATTCATCTGAAAGACCTCTGATGGGCAGAGATTGACGCATTCCTCACATCCGTCGCACTTTTCATAATCAACAGTTACAATATACACTTTTCTTCCTCCTTGAGAAAATGAAATTGAATAGTTTTTTACTATAAAATAATCATCAAGATAATTTCAATATCTACCCTCAACCCGTCTTCGACAGTTACAGGCATATTTTAGCATAAAAACTTCTCTAAGTGGTTGATTTTTTCTACATT
>FWWM01000920.1_pt1 | contig 94678 bp, 87 predicted proteins | sample 2228351 | NCBI WGS metagenome assembly FWWM01 (sample SAMEA103939774, study PRJEB20133) | metagenome | reverse complement strand
ATGGGGGCTTCACCCTCTCCGCCCCCGGCCCGCGCCCGCCTGGCCGGTTTCTGCTGACTGTGCAGTATCCCCCTGGGTTTGCGCCGGAGCTGCCGGTGGCGGGGGCGGGGTTTGTGGTGGTGGATGCGCACAGCCTGATGTCGCTGGGGGCGCTGCCGCCGGGGGAATATGGCGGGCAGCGCTTTGTGGGCCTGTATGTACCCCATGCCACGCCCCTGCCCGGCACGCCCACGCCACCGCCCCTGCCCACACCGCCTTCAGGGACGTGGACGCCCCCGCCTGCGACCCTGGTCTCACCCCTGGCCACGCCCACGCCCTGATAAACCCTCCCCCTGGATAGGGGAGAACGGTATTGAGCATTCCGGTCGCAGTAGCTCCATTTCACTGTTGATGCTATACTATTTATGATAAAGCCCGATAACACAATGGCGACCGAGACGTATCCTGCGGCGACATGGCGCCTGCTGATCACGGGGGCGCATGACGGCCCGACGAACATGGCCATTGACGAGGCTATTGTGATAGCCGTGGGCGAAGGGGGGGCGCCGCCGACGGTGCGCTTCTTCGCCTGGCAACCGCCCTGCCTGTCCCTGGGCTACGCGCAAGACGCAGCCGAGGCCGACACCGAGCGCTGCCGTGCGCACGGCTGGGATATTGTGCGGCGTCCCACCGGCGGGCGGGCGATCCTCCATATTGACGAACTCACCTACAGCGTCGTCGCGCCCGCCAGCGATCCCCGTGTCGCCGGTGGCGTGCTGGAGAGCTACAACCGCCTGAGCGAGGCGCTTGTCGCCGGGTTACACCGCTTGGGATTGATGCCGGAGCGGGCCAGGCCGATCTACCAGGACCGCGGTGCGCTGGGCGCAGCCTGCTTTGACGGCCCCTCCGGTTATGAGATCACCGTCGGCGGGCGGAAGCTCATCGGCAGCGCCCAGATGCGCCGCCAGGGGCTGGTCCTCCAGCACGGCGCCCTCCCCCTGGAAGGCGACATCGCCCGCATCGCCCAGGCCCTTGCTTTTGAGAGCGAGGGCGAGCGCCGGGCGCTGGAGGCGCGGCTGCGCTTCCGGGCCACGACGCTTCATCTGGCCCTGGGACGGCGGGTGACATTTGAGGAGGCCGCCGACGCACTGGCCGCCGGCTTTGCCCAGGCCCTCAACCTCAGTTTACTGCCGGGCGAACTCACACCGCGTGAGCGCGAGCTTGCTGACTGGCTGCGACGGGAGAAATACGGCAACGATGCCTGGACATTCCGCTCAGTAGCCGTAAGCGACCGGGAGAAATGATCATCGGGACCTGTTTGATAGAACTCCACCTGCCGGGGAATGGCTCGTTAAAGGGGAAGCGATCCCTGCTCAAGCCGCTCCTGGCGCGGCTCCATCAGGAGTTCAACGTCTCCGCTGCCGAAGTGGGCCACCAGGACGCCTGGCAGACGGCGGAGATCGCCCTGGCGTTGGTGTCAAACGATGCCACCCATGCGCAGACTGTCCTACAACGGGCAATTGGCTGGATTGAAGTCAACCGTCCAGACGTACAGATCGTAGATTATTCTATAGAGGTGATCCGCTAATTCATTGGAATTGCTCTCAATTGCCTGGGAGAGCATCTTGCATTTATCCTTTGTGTTATAGTATTATAGTACTGGGTATAGATCGGGGAGGCCGAAGCGATGGAGCCGCTCACTGTTGAAATCATCGCTTATGCGCCCACCGCTTTCTACCACTGTACGCATTGTGAAGTGGTCTGGAAAGAGGTGGGCATGGGCGACCCGGTGCATCGCGAGCAAGTGCGCAGCGCCCTGCCGGATGACCTGCGAGAGGATTACCAGGCACTCTCCTCCTGGGCGCAACAGCTCGCCGACCGCGCCTGTGGTCGCGTCACCGTCAAAGTGGTGGATGCTGCCTCGGTCGAGGGCTTTATCAAGAGCCTGCGCTATCGGGTACGCCGCTATCCCACCGTGATCGTCCATGGGGCCCCGCCTTTTATTACGACAGAGTTTGCGCTGGCGGACATGGAGATCGCCCGGCGGCTGGAAGCCAGCCCGATGATGGCCGGGGCCAGACCGCGATGAGGACAAAGGCACGAAGTTACCCTGACTTCGTGCCTTTTTGTCTCCATCCACCCCACTGCCCGGAAAGGAGGTGATTATAAGGCGAACTCAGACCATCCATCAGGTTGTTAGCGGGAATTTATAGCGGGGAAGCATTTCACAGAAATTTTAAGGAGGCAAGAGATGAACATGCGAACGACGGTTCTTCTTCTCATATTGCTCCCCATCGTCGTCGTCGGGGTCATCGCGGCTGCCAACCTGGGGATGAACACCCTGTACGTCGTCATCCTCGGTGGCGTGATGATCTACCTGGCGTATAATTTCTACGCCCGCCGCATTGACCAGAGCGTCATCCAGGCCGACAAGAGCCGCGCCACGCCCGCCCGCCTGTACATGGATGGCGTGGACTTCATGCCCACCAACCGCAACATCCTGTACGGCTATCACTTCAAGTCCATCGCTGCGGCTGGCCCGATCGTGGGCGTGATCACCGCCGCCAACCTGTGGGGCTGGCTGCCCGCCATCCTCTGGCTCATCCTGGGCGTGACCTTCATCGGCTGGGCCAGCGACTACAGCGCCATCATGGTCTCTGTGCGCAACGAGGGCAACTCCCTGAGCGCCATCGCGCACAAGCTCATCGCCCCACGCACCCGGACGATCCTGTTCGTCTTCATCTTCTTCTATCTGCTGCTCGTGGGCGGGGCCTTCCTGGGGATCATGACGGCCATCCTGGCGGCTCGCCCGGACGTGCCCTTCGGCATCCTGACCCTGGCGATTATGGGTCTGCTGGCCGGGCAGGCGCTCTATCGCTGGAAGATGAGCCTGGTCCCGGTGACGGTCATCGTCGTGGCCGTTACCATCCTGGCGATGATCCTGGGCCCACTGGGGCAGACGACGGTGGAGGGCCAACTCAGGCAAGGGCCGGTTGGTCAGGCCATTGTCAGCCTGAACACCGCCGTGAACAATATCACCGGCGGCCAGCCCGTGCTCAAGACGGTGGACCCGACCAACGCTGACCCTCGCATCCCGCCGCCGGGGGCGGATGGCAAGCGCCCCAAGACCGCGCTGTATGACCCGGACACCGGGTTCATTAACACCATGCCCAGCTATCTGCTGTGGGCCTTGTTCCTCCTGGTCTTCAGCTACCTGGGCGCCAACCTGCCCATCTGGCGCTTCGCCCAGCCGGTCAACTACATCGGCTTCTGGATCACGTTGCTCACCATCGGCCTGAGCGCGGTTGGCGCGGTCCTGGCGCCGTTCATCAAGCCGGCGGTGGCGGCCTTCCAGTTACCCGCCATCAAGGACCCGAGCCTGGGCTTCACGCTGGTAGCCGGAAAAGCCTGGCAGCCGCTCTGGCCGATGCTGTTCGTGACCATCGCCTGCGGCGCGATCTCCGGCTGGCACGCGCTGTTCGGCTCGGTGGGCACGGCGCGGCAACTGGAGTATGAGACCGATGCCCTGCCGGTAGGCGGTGGGGGGATGTTCAGCGAGAACACCCTGGCGCTGCTCTCGCTGGTGGCCGTCTCTATCACCGGCCGGGCGGGTGCGGGCGGGTTCGCTGCGGGCGTCGGCGGGCTGCTCGGCGTGATCTTCGGCGACGGCTTCGTGCCCTTCGGCACGGCGCTGGGCTTCGGCGCGTTCGTCGTTATCGTGCTCACGGTGGTGCAACTGATCTTCCGCGTGATGCGCGTGACGCTGACCGAGTGGGCTGGGGAGGTCATCCCGCCCGTGCGCAACATGCACGTCTCCACCATCATCTCTATGGTGCTGACGATGGTGCTGGTGCTGACGGGCACCTGGGTGTACCTGTGGCAGCTCTTCGGCGCCTCTAACCAGCTCATGGCCGCGCTCAGCCTGCTGATCGTCAGCGTCTGGCTGGTCTCCACCCGGCGCAACCCGACCTACGCGCTGGTCCCAACTATCTTCATGTACATCACCACGATGGCGGCGACGCTGGTGACGGCGTATAACCTCTACACGACCGTCATCCCGAGCCCGCTGGCGCAGACGCAGCCGATCGTGGTGATCGGCGCCTGGGCGATGATCATCGTCGCCATCCTGCTGTTCGTCACTGCGCTGTTCATCGGCTATGATGGCTGGCGTGCCTACCAGCGCTATCTGGCTGCTCCGGCAGCGCCACCGACACCGGCCCCAACAGCGCGTGGCGCTAAATAGTCAGCGGAAGCCCTCACCCTGCTCCCCCCTCTCCCCCTTCCCCTCCCCTAATGGGGGAAAGGGGGGAGGGGAGGGGTGGGGTGGGGTGAGGGCTATTCCCCTTCCGTCGCATCTCGCACGATCTGCACGAACGTGCGGAAAAGCTGGTGCGCATTGGCCTGCCGGACATCCGGAAGGCCAATGTGCACCTGAAATTGGGTGATGTCGCCCCGCCGCAGGGAGAGCCGGGCGACAGAGGGGCTGACCTGACGGAGGCGGCTCAGAAACTCTGGGGCGCGCTGGGGGGCCTCGCCACCCTGGTAGAGCAGGGTGAGGCGGTGGCCCTCTCCCCCCTCCCCTTCCCTCGCAGGGAAGGGGGCCGGGGGGGTAGGTTCAATATGAAGTTCGCTCCAGGCAGAGCGGCGCATCTGGCCGAGCGCCTCGCGGCCCGTCCAGGAGCGCGGGTCGGCCAGTTCCATCTCAAAACGCGGGGGGCGTCGCAGCCGCCCGCGCACGATCATCAGGTCACGTCGTCCACGCAGCCGAGCCAGCAGCCAGAGCAACGACACATCGCGCGGCTCCAGGATGACCAGCACCTCAGCCTCACGGAAGGGGTCCTTGGCCTTGGCGATTTGCATGTGGATGGCCGATGAGCCATACCAGCGCAGCGTAGTGCGCTCGCCCAGGAGGGGCAGCCCGCCCTGCAACCAGCGCAGCACGCGCTGCCCTTTGCTCACGTTCCACTGCGTCCCTGCCGCGAACCAGACCAGAATGATCAGGCCCAGGGCCAATCCCAGGGTAAGTGGCCAGTTGATGGACATGGGATAATCATACACCAATTTTCCTAAATTTACCCTTCCCTATTATAATAGTACGTTGTTGGATAGTGGAGGGACGGTTGGGCACAAGCAAAGACGCAGATCAGATCTCTCCCCCGGTCGTTTCTATACCCAGGGGACACAACGCCCTGCTTTCGCGTGCCAGAAAAGAGGGTGGAAAGCTAGCTGCTTTATGGCAGGCCGCGCGCGACTTTCTCTACGGGATGACCACCTACGAAGTCGTACAGCACGCCCTGGAGATGCGTGCAGCCACCGAGAACCTCTTCCTGGCTGCGTTGTTTGGCGACCTGATCGGCTTGCCGATCATGCCCCCTTACTACAGCCTGCGCCTGCTCCCCTACGTCGTCCCCCAAATTGCCACCTGGAAGCGCCGTGTCTTGCGTGAGCGCGAGCTCAGCGACGAGCACGATTATCATTTGCATGGGCTATAGGAGGATAACATGCCAGACCAGAAGCAACAACCGGAAGAAGAAAAGAAGGCGGGCGGATTGCGCGGCCTGCTCCAGACCGTGCGCGAGGTCACCTACGGCATGGCGGCGCATGACATGACCCGCTATGCTCTGCGCACCCGCGCCAGTATGGAGCATCTGTTCATTCTGATCACCATGGGTGATCTCCTGGGCGTGCCCATCCTGCCGCCGTATTACAGCCTGCGCATGCTCCCCTACGTTGTCCCCCAAATCTCAACGTGGAAGCGGCGCATGTTGCGCGAGAAAGACATCTCGGACGCGATGTTTTAGGCGACGGGTGACGGATCGCCATCTCATGACACTTATAAGGAATCATTTCAACACGGTCATGCTGAGCCTCCAGCGGGCGGTGGAGGCGGAGCTGGCCCGCCGCAGGGGGCTTATAAGGGATCATTTCAACACGGTCATGCTGAGCCGCCAAGCGGCGAAGCATCTCTCCATTGTGTTATTGAGATTCTTCGGGCGCTTCGCGCCCTCAGAATGACAGCCCAATACTGGGCTTTGACCGGTGCCCATTAAGAGGAGGACTACGTGGCGCTCAAAGACATTGTGCCGAAAAAGCCCTACATCATGTTCGGGGGGAAAGGTGGGCTGGGCAAGACAACCTTCTCAGCAGCGACAGCCTTCTATCTGGCGCAGCAAGGCTACCGCGTGCTGGTCTTCTCCGTAGACCCCCAGGCCAGCCTGTCCGACATCTTCCAACGCGACATCTTCGGCAAGGGGCCGGTGGAGATCATCCCCAACCTGTACGCCCAGGAGATTGACGCCGATAGCCATGTCAAAGCCTATCAACAGGAGATCCGGCAAAAAATCCTGGACATGTACGGCTTTGACGAGATCCCCCAGGAGATTGAAGATTACATCCAGGCTGCTTCTGCCGAGCCTGCGATGGAGGAGAGCGCGATCTTTGACGCGGTCGTGGACATCGTCGTCAAGGGTGACTACGATTATTACATCTACGACCTGGTGCCCCTCGGCCACGCGCTGTACTACCTGAGCATGGCCAAGGTCTACGACGAGTGGATCAACAAGATCACCCATTTGCGCGAGCAGATGCGCGAGCACGAGGAGATGGTGGCTCGCCTGCGGCGGCAACAGACGGAAGAGGACCAGATCCTCAATGAGTTGCAATATATCCGCAGCCGCATCAACGCTTCCTCGCGCATTTTAACGGATCCGGAGAAGACCTCCTTCTATTTCGTTCTCGTGCCGGAGGAGATGATTATTATTGACACGCTCAAGGCCGCTGAGCTATTCAGCCGCTTTGACGTGCCCATCGCTGGCTACGTGGTCAATCGCGTTGTGCCCCAGGAACTGGCCAGCCAGGACATCCCCGCCTATTTGCGCCATCGCATTGAGATGCAACAGCAGCACCTGGAGACCATTCGCAAGCGCTTTGGCCACCAGGTGCTGGCCTACATCCCTGAGATGGAGCGCGACGTGACCGGGCTGGAGATGATTGAGAAGTTGGCGAAGATCATGTATGCATAATGGATCAAACGTCAAACGCCATTTTTGACGCCTGACGTTTGACGTTCTGAGGAGGCAAGGATGCCCATAGACAAGAGCCTGCGGATTTATATTCAGGAACACCCTCATTTGAAATACATCTTTTTCGGCGGCAAGGGCGGCGTGGGTAAGACGGTCATGGCGGGCGTGGCCGCCCAGTGGTTCGCCCGTCAGGGTCGCCGCACCATGCTGGCCTCCACCAACCCCGTCCACAGCCTGTCGGGCCTGCTCGGCCAGGATGTGTTCGGCAAAGCCACACCGGTAAAGGGCGTGGACAACCTGTGGGCCTACGAGATTGACACCAAGGACGCGATTGAGCGCTCCAAGGCGGAGATTAAGGAGAAAATCCAGTGGTTCCTCAAATTCGCCGAGATCTCCACCCGGGCCGACGAATTCATTGAGTCGGCCACCATGAACCCGGCGTTTGAGGAATCGGCCATGTTTGAGAACATGATTGACCTCATGTTCAAGGACGAATACGAGGTCTACGTGTTTGACACCGCGCCCACCGCCAACGCCCGCCGCCTGCTGGGCATGTCCAAAGTGTACTCCCTGTGGGTCAACAAGATGGTCAAGTCGCGCCAGGAGGCTCAATCCCTGCGCGAGATGCTCTCCTTCACCAGGAAGAAGGAAGAGGACCCGCTGATGGAGTACCTGCTGAACTTCCGCACGCGCATGGAACACGCCCGGCGACTGCTGACCGACCCGGAGAAGACGGCCTTCTTCTTCGTCACCTTGCCGGAGGCGCTGCCCATCGCCGTCATCCGCCGCTTCATCGCCTGGTTCCACGACTTCGGCATCCCCGTCGGTGGAGTGATCGTCAACATGCTGATCGATCAGTCGCAGGTCAGCGAGCGCTCGCCGGAGTTCGTGCGCAACCGGCTGGCGATGCAGCAGCACTATATGGACGAAATCTGGCAGACCTTTGACGGCATGGTGCGGGCACTGGTGCCCCTATATGAGACCGAGGTGCGGGGCGTGGACATGCTGGCCCGCACCGCCGAGGCCGTCTTTGCAGCGGAGTAGCGGCGCGGCGACCTGGGAAGACGGGAACTACACCGTAAACGGTGTAGCTTTCTTACGCCACACCATTCATGGTGTGGTATTCCTCCCCCAACCCATGTCGCGCTTAGCTGAAGATGCGATGAGAAGGCAGTGAGCAGAGTATTGCGGCGGCTCGGCTGTATCCTGGCGACGCTGCTGTGGTTTATTATGCTCCTGTTGCCCTGTGTCGGATTTTACCTAGCTGTGCGCGGCGAGATCGTCTGGGAGCGCAGCCGGTTCTCCTCTGACCGGCTCTGGCTGATCCGTGAAGCCGGCCAGACCGGTCTGGCCTTTTCCGACACGCAACCCATGGGGCCGACAGACGCCGCTGAGGTCTGCAAGCGCACCTACGTGACCATCTGGCTGTGGAGCCAGGGCAGTTTGGAGCGGCTCAGCTATTGCGAGTGCGAACAGCGCCTGGAGAACGGCGATTGGGCCCCAGGCAGGGAGTGCACGCCCCCATGACACGCCCTCTGGCCGACGCAGCGGCCATCCTCCTGATCCTGGAAACTTGCCTCCTGGCGCTGCTGCCGCTGGCCCTTCTGGCAGGCATGGCCTATGGCGTGACACGGCTGATCGCCGCGCTGGAGCCGCTACTCAAGCGCGCGCAGACAGTCTCGGCGCAAACGGCCAGGCAGAGCGAGGCATTTTCCCACAAGCTGGCCCGCCCCTTGATTGGCGTCTACAGCCGGGTCGCGGCGGCCCGGGCCTGGTGGGGTCGGATCAGCCAGCCTGTGTTTCGCTGGCCCCTGCGCTAACGCTCAGGGGAATATAACTCAAGAGGAGAGTGATTCAGGGAGGCCGAATGGATTGGAAAACCAGGGTGTTAATTATGGGGGGTGTCTTGGGGGCGTTGCTGGGCCTGGGAGCCGCGCTGATCTACATTCGCGAGGCTGAGGCGTCCCTGGCCGCCACCAAGACACCGCCCCGGGTGAGGCCCGGCGAGGTGGTGCGGTTGGGCGTCACACTGATGGACATATTGCGCCAGGTGGCCTCTATAGGCGCGAAGGACACATAGCAGGCCCCTCTATGCTGCGTGAATCTTGACACGACATAGAAGGCGCATATAATGCTGCGGTACGAGCGATCACCCAGCCCGGGGGCTGGTAGGAGAGGGGGGAGAAGGGTTGACGCGGGTCATCGTCAAGGAAAGCGAGACGTTTGAGGCCGCCCTGAAACGCTTTAACAAGCAGGTTCAGGCCGACCGGGTGCTCTCTGAGATCCGCAGGCGGCGCTTTTTTGAAAAGCCTAGCGTCATTCGCAAGCGCAAGAAAGCCGCTAAGGTCCGCAAGAGCCGCCGCCAATCCCTGAAAGCCAACCGCCAGGACATATAATGCAGACAGCAGACGGAGGACGGAATTAGCGCTCAGCTTTTCTCTGAGACTCAGTAGATCACAAAAGTGTCACCCCTTCGCCAGGCTCAGGGCAGGCTCTGAGCCGAAGCCCTGACCCTGAGCGAAGCGAAGGGGGAGGGGCAGCGAAGGGTCCCCTGGGAGATGCTTCGCTGCGCTGATGCTTCGCTGCGCTGATGCTTCGCTGCGCTGATGCTTCGCTGCGCTCAGCATGACAAACCTGTGATCTACTGAGACTACAGCGTAAACGCTTAGCTTATACTACTGGCTACTGAGAGCTGATCGCTTTTATCCGTCCTCCGTCATCCTAGCCAATGACCCTTAAAGAGCAATTACAAAATGACCTCAAAGAGGCCCTGCGCCAGGGGGATGAGCGGCGCAAGGCCGTGATCCGTATGACCCTGGCAGCGATCCGCAACGCCGAGGTGGACAAGAACGCCCCGCTCACTGAAGAGGAGCTGGCCGCTCTGCTCCAGCGTGAGATCAAGAAGCGTCGCGAGACAGTGGCCGAATTGGAGCAGGCTGGCCGGGCCGAGCGCCTGGCCGAGGAGCAGGCGGAGCTCCACATCCTGGAAAGCTATGCGCCGAAGCAACTCTCGCGCGAGGAGATCGCCGCCGAGGCTCGCGCTGTGATCGTGCAGGTTCACGCCACCGGCCCGGCGCATATGGGCGAGGTGATGCGCCAGCTCATGCCCCGGCTCAAGGGCCGGGCGGACGGACGGCTGGTCAACGAGGTTGTTCGTGAACTGCTGGCGCAGGGGAGTAGCCAGTAGATCGCAGTCGTGTCACCCTGAGCACAGTCGGAGGGGGAACCGGGCTGAAGCCCGGTACTGGGCGCTACGCCTCAGCATGACGAACCCGGGCTGGCACCTGTTGACTGAACCATGAGCAAGCGACTCCGCCTCCTATGGCGTTATGGCCAGTTATGGCTCCTGGCCGTTGTCTTTACAGCGGCGCTGGCTGCTCTTCTGGCCACGCCGGCGATCAGCCCGGATGCCCCCAACATCAACCTCAAGGTCGGTGACATCGCGCCTCAGAACATCGTCGCACCGGAGCGCATCAGCTACGAGAGCGTTGAGCTGACCAACCAGGCGCGCCAGGCGGCGCTGGCCAGCGTGCGCGATGTGTATGACCCGCCCGATCCCCAGGTCACCCGCGAACAGGCGCAACGCATCCGCCAGGTGCTCGCCTATCTGGACAGCGTTCGCCAGGACCCCTATGCGACACCGCAACAGCGTCGTGCGTGGGTTCTGGCCGTACCTGAGCTAAGCACCTTGCCGCCGAGCGCCATTGAAGAACTGCTCTCCGCCTCCGAAACCGACTGGCAGGCCATCAAAGACGAGGCTCAGCGCGTGGCCGAGCGGGCCATGCAGGAGCCGATCCGCGAGGACGCCCTGGATGAAGCCCGTCGCTACCGCGTGCCCGCCTTGATCGATCCGGCGCTGGACCTGAGCCCCCAGGAGCGCACAGCCGTGATCGCCCTGGCCCAGGCGCTGATCGTGCCCAACAGCCGCTTCAACGCCGAGGCCACTGAAGAGGCGCGCCGCAAGGCCCTGGAGAGCGTCCAGCCTGTCGTCAAGACCTACGAACGCAACCAGATCATTGTGCGGGCCGGCGAGCCGGTTACCCCGGCGATTGCCGAGGCGCTCCAATACGTCAACCGGATGCAACCCCAAAGCGACCTGCGCTCATCGCTGGTGGCGCTCCTGGCCGCATTGATGGTGACCGCCACAGGGGGGCTATACATCAACCGCTTCTCCCCAGACTATTGGGGGCGCCCAAGGCGGGTGCTGCTCCTGGCCCTGCTGTTCCTCGTCTTCGCCACAGGCGCAAAGCTGATGGTGCCGGAGCGCACTGTCCTGCCCTACATTTTCCCTTCGGCGGCGCTGGCCATGTTCGTTAGCGTGGTGTTTAACGCGCACCTGGCAGTGGTGGTGAGCATCCTGCTGGGCCTGATCGTCGGCCTGCTGCGCGGCGGCTCGCTGGAACTGGCCGCCTATATGACGGTGGGCGGCGCTATCGCTGCGCTGAGCCTGCGCCGCACGGACCGGCTGTACGCTTTCTTCTGGGCAGGGAGTTGGGTAGCCCTGGCGAACCTGCTCGCCCTGCTCGTGTTTCGCTTACCGACCGCAAACCTGGACACACCGGGCTGGGCCTTGCTTTCAGGCGCGGCCCTGGCTAACGGTATCGTATTGTCGCCGGTGGTGACGCTGACCAGCTTCTTCCTGCTCAGCCGGCCCTTTGACTTCGTCACAGCCTTGCAGCTTCATGAACTGGCCCGCCCCAACCATCCCCTGCTCCAGGAACTGTTGCGCAAGTCGCCCGGCACATATCACCACAGCCTGATGGTCGGCAACCTGGCCGAGCAGGCTGCCGAGGCAATTGGCGCCGATGCCCTGCTCACCCGCGTCGGCGCGTTCTACCACGACATTGGCAAGACCATCCAGCCTTATTTCTATGTGGAGAACCAGGTTGAAGGGCAAAACGTTCACGACCGACTGGACCCGCGCACTAGCGCGCAAATCCTGATCGGCCACGTGAAGGAGGGCATAGAACTGGCACGGCGCTATCGCCTGCCCAGCCGCGTGCGCGCGTTTATCCCGGAGCACCACGGCACGATGCGCGTGAGCTTTCTGTACCAGAAGGCGCTGGAACTGGCGGGCAACAGCGGGGCTGTGAACGAGGTTGCCTTCCGCTACCCCGGCCCCAAGCCACAAAGTAGGGAAACCGCGCTCCTGATGCTAGCCGACGGCTGCGAAGCCGCGGTGCGCTCCGCCCGCCCCACCTCGCTAGAGGAGATAGATGCCATTGTGCGCAAGGTCATCGCCGACCGCGTTAACCAGGGGCAGTTGGATGAGTGCGGCCTGACCCTGCAAGACCTGGAAAAAGTGCGGGCGTCGTTCGTGACCACGCTCAAGGGCACCTTCCACCCACGCATCAAGTACCCTGAAGTGGAGCCCTCTGTTCGCGAGCCTGCCAACCCACCCACACCATAGGCGGGCGACAGACGACGGATAATGATGAGCACCAGCCCTATTACGATTAAAATCGCTCCCGCCTATCGTGGCCGGGTCGCGCCTGATATACTGCGCCGGGCTGCCGGGGCAACATTGGCCCAGGCCGGGGCTGCCCCGGCCACCGAATTGACCATCGTGGTCACCGGCGACAGGCGCATCCGTGCCTTAAATCGCCAGTATCTCGGTGAGGACCGCCCCACCGACGTCCTGGCCTTTCCCTCCGCCGGGCCGCAGGCGCCCTTCGTGGCCGCGCCAGAGGCCGCCGCCTATCTGGGGGACATCATCCTTTCGTATCCCCGCGCCCGCGAGCAGGCCGAAGCCGCCGGCCATCCAGTGGAGGCCGAACTGCAACTGCTCGTGGTGCATGGCGTGCTTCATCTGCTGGGCTATGACCATGGCGGGGCGGAGGAGAAAGAACGCATGTGGGCGATTCAGGATCAGATCCTTCGGGACCTGGGCCTGTCTATCTCGGTGCGTGATGAGGAGAGATAACACCCCCTCCCCCCTTGTGAGGGAGGGTGGGGGGAGACACCGGGGAGGATGTGAACACGACAAAGGGCCATGAAAGAAGCGAAGGGGGCGAAAACGCCAGGATGAGGAGCCGCAACCGCCTGACCAGCTTTCGCTACGCGTTCGCCGGGCTGGCCTATGTCTTGCGCACCCAACGCAACATGTGGATTCACGTCCTCATCGCCGCAGGCGTGGTCGCCCTGGGCCTGTGGTTGGGGCTGAGCCTAGTGGAATGGGCGCTCTTGGTGCTGACCATCGCACTGGTGTTCACTGCCGAGACGGCCAACACGATTGTGGAGACGACCATAGACCTGATCACCCAGGAGCATCACCCCCTGGCAGGGATAGCCAAGGATGTGGCAGCGGGGGCAGTGCTGCTGAGCGCGATAGCGGCGGTGGTGATCGGGCTGCTCATCCTGGGGCCGCGCCTGTGGGAACGCCTGGCGCCGTTGGTTCGGATAGGTTAGCGCTCCCTGGAGATCATGCCACAGGCGTGAGATCGCCAGCAGGCACAAGCCAGACCTACAATTCCATACCGTCCTTTACATCACCATCAAGTGGGCAAACGCGGCTTAGTGGGAGCCGTTCCATTGCGTACCCATACTGCCCATCGAGGAACTGAGAGAAATTGACCGGCTGAAGAGCGAATTCATCTCCAACGTGTCGCACGACCTGCGCACGCCGTTGACCGCTATCCTGGGCTACAGTGAGCTACTGCTGGACTCGTCTGAGGAACCGCTGACACCCTTTCAGGAAGAGAGCCTGCGCCTGATCATGAGCAGTGGCATGCGCCTGCTCAGGCTGGTGGACGACCTGCTGGACGCCAGTCGTCTGGAGTTTGGCCGATTTTCCCTCACCCCTACCAACGTGGCGCCTGCGCCCCTGCTGCGCAAGCTGGTCATGGAGATGCGCCTGCAGGCCGAGCAGAAGGGGCTTAACCTCCAGGCCGACATGCCGGATGACCTGCCCACCATTTGGGCCGATAGTCAGCGGCTGGCGCAAGTGCTCACCAACCTGCTCTCCAATGCGATCAAGTTCACACCCGACGGGGGCCAGGTCAGGCTCACAGGGTACGTCGTGGAACACAGGGACAGCACGGCGAAGCTGCTCACCCGCGTCTCTGATCCCCTGATCCCCACGCTGCCCGAAGGGACATGGCTGGTTGTGTGTGTGCAAGATACGGGCGTAGGCATCGCCCCTGAGGAATTGCCCCACCTGTTCTCGCGCTTTTATCGCACCGCCGAGGCCCAGCGCCAGGCCATCCGCGGGACGGGCCTGGGGCTATACGTGTCAAAAGCCATTGTGGAGGCCCATGGAGGGCATATCGGCGTGGAGAGCCAGCCCGGTCAGGGAAGCCGGTTCTGGTTTGCGCTGCCGCTTGGACAGGACGCCGCCGGCCAGCCGCCCCATCCTGGCAAAGGCGGCCAGGAGAGTCCGCCTGAGGCTACCGCGCCTCCGTTGGGACAACCTGTAAGGCTAATTTCTCCCGCCCACGCACCACAGTAAGGGTCGCAGGCTGGCCGATCGGCCACTCGGCCAGGAAGCGATGCAGGTCGTCCACGCTCGTCACCAGCCGATCATGGATGGCAACGATCAGGTCACCGGGCTGCAGGCCGGCCCGCCCGGCAGGAGCTTCCAACTCCACTGAGACCACCTCCACAGCAACGTCATGGGTCAGATTATGGAAGCGCGCCAGGCGACGGTCCAGCGGGCGTTGCTGCCCGGCAATACCCAGGTAGCCCCGGCGCACGCGGCCATGCTGCAAGAGCTGCGGCACCACCCATTTGGCCGTGTTGATGGGGATGGCAAAGCTGATCCCCTGCGCCATCATTATGATGGCGGTGTTAATGCCGATCACGCGCCCACGCGAATCCACCAGTGGGCCGCCGGAGTTGCCCGGATTCAGCGGCACGTCCGTCTGGATGATGTTCTCAATCAGACGCCCGGTCTGGCTGCGCAGGGAGCGCCCCAACGCGCTGATCACGCCGGTGGAGACGGTGGACTGGAAGCCCAGGGGGTTGCCGATAGCGATCACCAACTGGCCCACGCGCAGCGCATCCGAATCGCCCAGCGTGGCATAGGGCAGGCCGGAGGCGGCCACGCGGATCACGGCCAGGTCGGTGGCCGGGTCCTCGCCCACCAGCGTCGCCGGGAAGCTGCGGCCATCGGTCAGGGTCACCTCCATGCGGCTGGCAGCGTGAACAACGTGGCTGTTGGTGAGGATATAGCCATCCGGCGCGATGATCACGCCGGAACCCGCGCCGGCCATCTCCGGCATGCGCCTCCAGCCATCTCGCAGCGTTTTGTTAACCGCGATGCTGACAACCGTGGGGCCAACCGCCTCCACAACCGAGATGACGGCCCGTGAGTAAGCATCAAGCAACTCCACATCGGCGGCAGGGCCAGGGCCGACCTCGCGCCGCCCGTTGCCGTCACCGGGCGGCGCTACCGGCTCCCCCGCGATCAACGCCAATACCTGCTCAATCTCCTGCTCCATCTCCCCTCTCCATGCTCAGTCCGGATCTGTCATACTGTGCGCAACGCCCAGTACCGGGCGTAGCACCCAGTACCGGGCTTCAGCCCGGTTCCCCACTCCGCGAAGAGTGACAGGTTCACGATCGGTCTCACCAAGTATAGCAAGTTCTCAGCAGGCTTGCATGGGGGGGAGGGCGCCCGCTTGTAGGGGCGCGATGTCGGGCGCCTGGACTCACGGGCTAATACGAATAATCAAACAGGAATGTCCACAAATAGTCCACGACCGCCCAGGTCTGTTCCTCGGTCAGGATCGGGCCCCAGTAGGGCATGCCCGTGCCCATACCGCCGCGCAGGACCTTGCCCTGATAGATCGCGGCGGAGCCCCCGGCCATTGTCCTTGCTTCGGTAAAGTTCGCCGGGCCCTGGCCCATGCCCATAGCATCTATGCGCTGAAGCGCCCGGCCCCCCGGCCCATCGCCGCGCCCGCTCTGGCCATGGCAGGCCGCGCAGTTGGCCGCATAGATGGCCTGCCCCTGCGCCAGCCGTTCCGCTGTCGTGCTCCGCTTCCAGGCCAAAGCCACCAGGTCCCACACCTGATCATCGTTCAGAGAGGCATAAGCGGGGTCGGAGCGCAGCCGCGCAAAGGCCGCGCTGGGGGATAGCACACGCAACCTCTCCCCGCCCCTCTCAGGGGAGAGGTATTCCGGCAGGGGTAGGCCCAGGGCCTCGCCACGCACCGCCGAAGGCTTGTGGCGGGGGAAATAGACGGCAACATGGGGGGCGTCAATATCCAGACCAAGTTGCTGGTAGAGCGGCGGCTGCGGCGTGGGGGAAGGGAGCGAGCCATCCGGCCCCACCACCTCCAGCGTGCCGCGCATGCGCCAGTGATTGGGGCTGCACCAGACGGTGCAATAGAAGGTGTAGCGGCCCGGCGCAGGCGGCGTGAACACGAACTCCGCCACCCGGCCCGGCTCAACGGTGACAGGGGGGATGTCGGTCTGGCCGATGGCGAAGCCGTGCACGACATCCGCGCCCGCGATGCGGAAGCGCAGGCGCTCCCCCAGCGCCACGCGCACAGTCTCCGGCTGCCAGCCCCCGCTCTCCGGCGCCGCCGCAGTCAAGGCGATCACGCGCTCATTTGTCGCAGACGGGGACGCAAACAGGCCAGCGCGGGCCGCCCACACCGCCACTAGCAGGCCGACCAGAATCACCAGCAGCAAGAGGCGCGCCAGACGCTCCTGCTTCATGGCCCTATCGTCAGCCATAGCAATACCCATGTTACGCCCAGGCAGAACAGGCTGACCGGCAGCGCCCCCAGCCAGGCGCGTCGTCCATGCGCCTGCTCACGGGCGACGTGCCCGGCCAGGCCGACTGCGGCAGCCAGCCCGCCTATCAGGACCAGCGCCTGGAGATAGGGGATAAGATGGGGGATGAGGGGTGTCCAGGCGACCTGCGCCAGGCCCAACAGATTCCAGCCCCAGCCGAAGGGATCGGCCAGCGCCGCCAGCGCATACGAGCCATTGACCAGCACCAGGCCCAGGCTGAAAGCGACCCACGCCGCCAGCCCCAAGGGAATAAGCACACGAGCGTAGCCTGTAAAGGCCCGGCGCAAGGCCCCAGGCACATGGCGATGCGGCCATCGGCCCAGCGCGACCGCGCCTAGAAACAGGCCAGGGACAACCAACACGTTCAACACCAGGAATATAAGGGCATAGACCAGCCAGGCCGGGGTCATCACCGCGTTAGCGGCGGCCTTCAGTTCCCCCCAGGGGCCAAGCAGGACAGCCGAATAGAGCACGGCGCAGGACAGCATGATCAGCCCCTTGAAAGCCTCATCCAGCCGCCACCCCTTCTCCTGCACCAGGTCCGCGCCAAAGGGCCGCAGGTTGATGACCACGTTGTCCAGCGGGCAGGCCCGCAGGCATTCGGCGCACAGCCCGCAGGGCGTGTTCCGCGTCAGGCTGCCGGGAAAGACAAACCAGGGGCAGCCATAGCCGGAGGCATTGCCCACATAGCAGGCTTTCTCCGCATGGCTGGCGCAGACCCGCGGATCGCGCACGCGCAACTCCACAGGCGCAACGGTGGCATACAGGCCCACAAAGCCCCCCACCGGACACAGGGCACGGCAGAACACCCGCCGTTCGTACACCAGGCTCAGCCCCGTAGCGACCAGCAACAGGGCCAGCAAGACCAGCGCGGTGATGGCTGGCCGGGTCAGGATGGGCAGGCTGAACAGCGCCAGGAGCAGGAAACCGGCGTTTTGCAGCCAGATGTTGCGCAGGCGGCGCGGCCAGCGCTTGCCCAATGTCCACCGCCTCCCGCCGGAGACCGAGACCAGCGCTCGCCGCTGCAGCCATTCACCCGGCGCGGGGATAGGGCAGACACTGCACCACAGCCGCCCAGCGAAAGGCACAAGCACCAGAATCAACAGCCCCCACCAGACGATCCAGACGAATACAGTGGCGAAGTTGCGGTTGCCCACCGGCGTGCCCAGCAGGCCCGCCAGCACCGCCAGGATGAAACCGGCCAGGAGAAACGCCGTAAGCATCCACTGCGGCCAGCGCGAGCGCAACAGGCGGCCCAGTCCGGGGAAGCGGGTCAGTAGGGACGACGGAGAATGTCCGGGGAGATGGATGGGGTCGGTTCGACCCTGCCGGGTGCTCTTATCCGATTGACGGGCGAAAGTGTAGGCCAGGGTGCCGACAGCGACCATGAGGGCGAGTGCCGCTGCCCGCCAGAAGGGCCAGTTGGGCGCCACAGAGAGCCTGCCGATCATGAAGGGGTGCAGCGGCCCACAGGTCACCGAGCAGCGGAAGCGAAACGTGCCAGGTTCAGCGGCGACGAATTCGGCGCGGGCGCTGTGGCCCGGCTCGGCCTTCAGGTTGACGCTGTAGCCGTCAATAGCCAGCCCATGAACGACATCCGCCGAGGTAAACTCCAACACCACCTGGTCGCCCTGGTTGACCCGGACCTCCGCAGGCTGGTACGCGAAGCTGGAGGCTTCAACCACGATGGTGCGCCGGGTGGGCGCTGTGTCCCCAGCAGGCCAGGGGACAAGCAGCGCCGCCAGGACAAGGATGAGGAGAATGAGGACCCGGCTCGCGCTCACGGCATATTGGATGGCCCGTATCGGCTGTACGTCCGGTCAATGTAGGCTTTGATCTCAGTCACCGACTTCCCTTCGCTGTACAGTCGCATCACGTCACGCGTGATGTCTATGCAGATGCTTCAGAGAGCGGCGTGGGACTCAAACGCAACCGTCCCGTCCGGCCTGCTCTCCTTGATGTAACAGTCCAGGTTGTTGCGGTGGCCCTGGGCCCCACAACCGCAATAGCAGGGGATGGCCGAGAGCAGCCCCGGATTAGCCATAGCGAAGCGGTAGGCTTCGCGCACCTCCGGCGGCGCCGCACGCAGATCAGGCGGCAAGGCCGACTCCGGCGCCAGAGTGATCAGGTTCACGGCCTGCGTCCCGCCGCACGCAGCGACGATCAGCGCGATAAGCACAGCAAAGAGGATATTCCAACGCCAGATCACGCTTTTCATAGACACTCCCATCATACCCAGAGGGCCGTTGCAAAACCAGGGACAGATGTCATGAAATCAGGCCATAGATGTCCTATTTATTCCCCGCCAAATGGCGGTGGCGCGTAGCGGATCTCCACGATTGTCCCCTGGCCGGGTTGTGAGCGCACGGCAAGGCGGGCACCGATAAGATGGGCGCGCTCGTGCATCCCCATCAGCCCGAAATGACCGCGCGCGGCCAGCTCGCTGACCTGTTCGGGCACGACGAAGCCCACGCCGTCGTCACTCACCTGCACCACCAGTCCGGGGCCATCAAAGACCAGGCGCACATGCGCGGCGCGGGCCTGCGCATGGCGGGCGGCGTTGTTGAGTGCCTCCTGGACAATGCGGTAAATGGCCAACTCAGCCGCAGGCGGCAACCGTCGCGGCGTGCCCACCGTCTCAAACGTCACCTGCATGGTCGTGCCGGCCTGGCTATCCCGCGCCAGCATCTCCAGCGCAGGCACCAACCCCAATTCTTCCAGATAGATCGGGCGCAACGCCTGGCTGAAGCGGCGCACCTCGGCAACCGTTTCCATGAGCAGCGCCTGCAACTCGGCCAGCTTCTCATCGGCCCGAGCCGGGTCATGGGCCAGGGCGCGGCGCGCCATCTGCACGCGCTGGTTAAGCGCCACCAGGCTCTGGATGGTCTGGTCATGCAGTTCGCGAGCCAGGCGTTTGCGCTCCTCCTCCTGGGCAGCGGTGATGTCGGCGATATAGCTCTCCAGCGCTTCGCGCGCCCGGCGCACCTGCCGCGCCATGTGCGCCAGCGTCCGCTGCAACGCGGCGACCTCCTCAATACCATCAACCGGCTGCTCAATGCTCTGCCAGTCACCGCGCCCCAACTGCGCCGCCCGCTCGCGCAACACCTGGAGCGGCCGGACCACCCGCCCCCAGGCGAAGGCCAGCGCGACCAGCGCGATCAGCATCGCCGGGAGCAACACCAGGGGCGCCGCCTGCGACAGGCGCATCTGCGGGCTGACGACATCGCCCCAGGCTTCCTCGGATACCAGCGCCCAACCCACAGACGGCACGGGCGCAAAGGCGATCACGCGCTCCTCCCCCTGGACCGTGACGAAAGAGACGCCGCTCTCTCCGCGCAGCGCCTCAGCCACGCCGGGATAAGAGGCCAGATCGATCTGCGCCGATGACGGGTCAGGCGAAGCCAGAAGGCGGCCTTGTGAGTCACTCAATAAGAGGGTCATGCGACTATGACCGTTTATGAGCGTTAGCGCAAGTGAGGAACGCAGCCTTTCAACGCTGAACGCGCCCAACGCGATCACCTGCCCATCCCCAGAGAGCGCAGCCATCGGGATGATCCCCTCGGAGAGCGGCAGGACGAGGGGCTTTCCTGAGCGGCGCACAGCATCCAGCCAGGTTTGCGCAGCGGAGGTGGCCTGCCAGCCTGCGGCGGCGGGGGTGGCAGCGAGCACGCGGCCAGCGGCATCGTAAAGCGCCACGCCCGCGTCAAAATCTGCGATGAGATAAGCCGAGGCCAGAAGTGCATGGTCCGGCGCCTCGGCAACGGCGCGGTCGGCCAGGGCACGCAGACGATGGAAACGGCCCTCTATCTGCGCGCTCAGCGCGGCGGCGGTGATCGTCACGGCGCGGTGATCGCGCTCGCCCACCAATTCACGCATGTCGCGCTGGTGGAGGCTGACGCCGGCGAAGGCGACCGCGACCAAGAGCAGAGTGAGGGGCAGGACGATCAGGAGCAGCAACTGGGCGGACAGCCCGCGCAGCCGCCCCAAGGCTTTACTCAAGTACGTCATCCACGGTCACCCAGCCGAGCTGGACCGCGCGCATAACGGCTTCGGTGCGGCTGGACGCGCCCAGTTTGGCGAAGATGTTCGCCAGATGGCCCTGCACCGTGCGGTCACTGATGCCCAATTGCACGGCAATGGCTTTGTTGGTGTAACCTTTCGCCGCGAGTCGCAGCACATCCCGCTCACGCGGGGTGAGCGGCTCAATGAACGGCTCGGCGCCGGCCATCTTTGGCCGGCCCGCCAGGTGATCCATGACTTTACGCAGGATGCGGGGATCAAGCGCTGACTGCCCCTCATAGATCACACGCACATCGCGCACCAGATCGTCGGCTTCAGCGGTCTTGAGCACATAGCCGTTGGCGCCAGCCTGGAGCGCCGCCATCACGTAAGGATCATCGTCATAGGCGGTCAGGAGCAACACGCCCACAGGCAGGCCCTCAGCGCGCAGGCGGCGGGTCACCTCAATGCCGCTCTGGCCGGGCATTTGAATATCCAGCACAGCAACGTCAGGGTGATGCGCGCGGATCAGCGCCAGCGCTTCATCGCCATCGCCGGCCTCGGCGACCACCCGGATATCCCCGGCCTCTTCCAGGAATTCGCGGATGCCCTTGCGCACCACAGGGTGATCATCAGCCAGAACGACGCGGATCATCAGAGGTTATTTTAGGCCAGGACACCCACCGCGTCAATCACGCGGTACGGCTCGGGTGCATTCCATATCTGGGGCAAGTTTGTCACCCTGAGCGCAGCGAAGGGTCTCTGAGGTGCGAACTAGAGATTCTTCGCTTCCCCTTCCCCTTCGCTTCCCCTTCGCTTCGCTCAGGGCTTCGGCTCAGGGCTTCGGCTCAGGGTCAGGGCTTTGGCTCAGAATGACAGTTTGAAGGCGGCTGCCCCCAATGTGGAATGCACCCTACGGCTCTTGCCAGCCTTCGTGGAATATGGTACAATGTCCCTGCGCTGGGGGCTCGTCTAGCGGTAGGACAGCGGACTCTGGATCCGTACGGCGAGGTTCGAATCCTCGGCCCCCAGCCTGCATTTTTTAGGACCCCCGCAGCCGCTTCGGGCCGCGCCCCACCTCTTGATGACAGCGCTCGCACGCCGGAAGCACCAGCGTCTCTTGCTGCAGGTAGAACTGGGCCTCCTCACCCCTCACATGCGCCCGATGGCAGCTCAGACAGGTGACGGTCGTATCGTAGAACCTCAGGCTGCGCGTCTCCTCGCCTGTTGAAGCCCTCTGACGCGGAGGGAGCAATTTGCCGCCCGCCTGCCAGGCCCGGTAAGCGTCTGGCAGATCGTTATGGAAATGATTCTCAAAGCCGGTGACCAACAACGTGTCTGTGTGGCAGCGGCTACAGGCGGCGTTCAACAGGCCGGGGGCATACGCCGTGTTCTTCTCCAGCGTCGGATCCGCCCGGCCACTGGCCCACACCAGCGCGTCTTGCAGGCCCAACGCCAACGTCGTGGCCCGATCCACCAGTGTGTGATTGCCCCGATGGCAGTCAATACAGCGAAAGGGCAGCTCTGCCCTGGTATAATGCTTGCTGGACAGGTCCACTGGTGGCTGGTTCCCGGCCTTCGCCTGCTGCGCCCGCTCATAATACGCCACCTCCGGTGCTGTGTGGCAGGAGATACAAAAGCGGTCGTCCTCTTCCAAATGCGAGGCATACCCCGCTGCACCCAGCCCTATAACCAGCAGGATCACCAGTGTAGCTCCGATCACGCCGCCCTGTTTAGCCATCTCCCCTACCTACACGGATAGTTTAACACTGCTGTTATTTTGAGACCAATCCGGGTATAATCCTCCTGTAAACGTGCTTACACCGCCCGGCAGTGACCTGTGCTATCATGCCACTGCTGAGTGGAGAGCGATCATGACCGTCGTATTGCGCGTATATGTGGACAGGGACTGTTGGAATTGCCAGGAAGCGCGGGCGCTGGCCTATGAGATGACGGAGTTGTTCCCTTCAATTCGGGTGGAATTGATTGACCTGGGACAGGTGGCCAATAGGCCAGACGACATCTTCGCCACGCCGACGTTCGTCCTAAACGGGCGCGTCATCTCCCTGGGCAACCCCAGCCGCGAAGCGCTTTACCAGCATATCCGCCATGCCCTGGAACGAGGTTGACGATGCCTGATGCTTCTTTTGACCGACCGGCACCGTTGCGCCAGGAAAAGCTCAACTACCTCTCCATGATGGACCTCTTTCGCGACCTCAGCCCGCAGGAACTGGCCGAGATGGACCGGCAAACGACGATGAGCACCTGTAAGGCAGGCAAGATCCTGTATATGCCTGATGACACCGGCGAGGTGCTCTTCCTGCTGAAAAAAGGCCGCGTTGAACTCTACCGCATCTCCCCGGAGGGCAAGAAGCTCGTGCTGGCTGTCCTCGGCCCGGGCGCCATCTTCGGCGAGATGGCGCTTGTCGGCCAGGGGATGCAGGACACCTTCGCCGAGGCCGTGGAAGACTCGGTGCTCTGCGTCATGAGCCGCGCCGACGTGGAACGGCTCATCCTGGCCAAGCCCCAGGTGGCGCTGCGCTTCGTAGAAGCTATGGGCAGGCGCCTGGCCCAGGTGGAGAGGCAACTGGAAGAAGTGGCTTTCAAGAGCATCCCGGCCCGTCTGGCCGCGCTCCTCCTGCGCCTTTCGCACGAGAGCGGCAATGGAACCATCGTGGGCTACACACATCAATCCCTGAGCGAAATGCTGGGCACCTACCGCGAAACCACCACCCAGGCGCTCAACGAATTCAAGGCCGCCGGGCTGATTGATATTGGCCGCAAGCGAATTGAGATCCTGGACCGCGCTGGCCTGGAACGGATCGCGGAGATGTAAGGCCAGCCACACCTGGCTGCCACACTGCATCAGCACCTGACGGTTATCGCTGGGGAGTAAAATCACCTCTTCCCTGCCCCCCCCTCACGGGCACGGGAAGTCACCTCCCTTCACCCCTTCCCATGTTTATTACACGGTCAAAACCGCCGCGCCTGGCGAGCCCACGGCTGGGCGCAATTTATTGCGCCCCTCCAGTCGCCAGCGCCAGGCCGCCCTGAACATGGAATACACTCCACCTGGGACGCAGGTTGACCATTCGGACGTTCTCAATATAATGGGGAACTCTGATTTAGAGTTGTATAATTGTTCAGGTAATGGCAACAGCAAAAAGACGCGTCCTGGTTAAGCAAGCACCGGCCCAGGAGCCGCCGGTCGTGGAAGCCCAGGAACAGGTGGCTGTTGTGCGCCGGCCGGTTGTCACGCTTGAAACCGCCGGCTATATCGGGTTAGCCTTTCTCGCCGCCGCGTTGCGCCTGTATCAGTTGGGCGCCGCCCCTCTCTCTGCGCGCGAAGCCAGTGAGGCCCTGGCGGCCTGGCGCCTGGTCCACCCCGGCGTGTCCCTGCCCACGCCGACCAGCCCACTCCTGTTTGGCGTGATGGCGTTTTTGTTTGCCATCGCCAACGCCAGCGATGGCGCGGCGCGCCTCCTGCCCGCGCTCGCCGGGAGCGCGCTGGTGTTGACGCCAGCGCTATTCCGGCAGGGATTAGGGCGCGGCGGCGCGCTTATGGCGGCGGCGATCCTGGCCCTATCCCCCTCCATGATCTACGCCTCGCGCCTGGCCTCCTCCGAGGTGCTGGCGCTATTGTGCGGGGTCATCCTGGTGGCGGCTTTGCTCGCTGCCCTGCGCTCGGAGAACGGGCGCTGGCTTTATATCGGCGCGGTCGCGCTCGGCCTGGGGCTGGTCTCCGGCCCGCTGATCTATTCTATCCTGGTGGTGGGCATATTCACGGGGCTGGTGCTGTGGTCGCAGGCCAGCGATGAGGCGCGGGCCAATGTGCTGGCTGCCTACACCAACATTCGCAACACGCCAGGCCTGGTGGCGCGCCTCGCTGCGACCCTGGCGGTGACCTTTTTCCTGGGCGCGACGGCCCTCATGGCTTTCCCGGCGGGCCTGGGCACGGCAGGCGACATCCTGGCGAACTGGGTCACCGGCTTTGCCGGTACGCGCTGGATCGCCTATCCGCTGCAACTGCTGGCGCTTTACGAGCCGCTGGCCCTCATGTTGGGGATCGGCGGGCTGATTATGGTGGAGAGCGGGGAGCGCCAGAGGGGGAAGGGCGCGCCTGTCTTAAGCACCTGGCCCCGGATAGTGGGCGTGGGCGCGCTGGCCGCGCTCGTGCTCATGCTGCTCCGCAGGGGCGGCACGCCAGGGGAGGTCCTCCTGGTCGTATATCCACTGGCGCTCCTGGCCGGGCCGCTTGTTGCCAACGTGCTGGAGGGGCTGCAGCGCGTGGCACAGCGCGAAGCGGCCTGGGGGCTGGCCGGCGCGCTCACCATCATCGCGGCCACAAGCGCGATCTACGTGGGCCTGTATGCAGATGAGGTGGGCACCAGTGTGGAGCAGGCCATGCCGAGGCTGCTGGTCGCGCTACTGTTTCTTATTATGGGACTGGCAGTGGTCGCACTGACGGTGAGCTGGGAGCGGTCGCTGTGGCGGCCTGCCGCCGCTGTGCTGATCGGCCTGCTCACGCTCTACACCATCGGCACAGGCTGGGGGCTGGCGCAGCTCCGCCCCAATGACCCGCGCGAGCCCTGGGTTCAGCAGCCCACCTCAGAGCAGGTGCGCATGTTGGTGAGCGTGCTGGAAGAAGCCTCCAGGCAGCGCCTGGGCATAGCCAATGAATTGCCTGTCACTGTACAACAGACCGACGATGACGTCCTGGCCTGGGTTCTGCGCGATTTCGCCAACGTGACTTTCACGGATAGATTGGGCGCCCAGGTGACCACCCCGGCGGTGATCACCCTGGAGAGCGAGCAACCGCCGGCGCTTGGCGGCGCCTACGCAGGCACGGACTTTGTCCTGCGTACCCGCCTTGTGCCAGAGCGCCCAAACGAAGCCGATTGGATCCGCTGGCTGGCAACCCGCACCGGTATGCTGGCGCAACCCGAGACGCGGGTGGTGCTGTGGATTCAGGCCGGTAGTCAGTAGATGTCTGACACTACAGCGTAAACGCTGTAGCTTGAGGAGGACGAGATGGGTGTAGCTGAACGGGTAGTGACCGAACGGGAGACGACGATCTGGGAACGGCCCCTATGGGTGGCGATGGCGATTGATTGGGAGAAGGTGCTGGTTGCGGGCCTGTTTGTCGCAGCCGTCGTCAGCCGCCTGTGGATGGTGGGCGCGCGGGCGATAAGCCACGACGAGAGCCTGCACACCGAATACTCCTGGTACCTCTTTAAAGGGCGGGGCTTTCAGCATACCCCCCTCATGCACGGCACCTTCCAGATGCACATCATCGCGCTGTTTTATTGGCTGTTCGGAGATAACGACACCACCAGCCGTCTCCCGGCGGCGCTGTTCGGCATCGCCCTGGTCATGTTCCCCCTGCTCCTGCGGCGCTGGCTGGGGCGCGCCGGGGCGCTGGCGACCTCGTTCCTCCTGCTGATCTCGCCCTCAATCCTCTACTACGCACGCTACACCCGCAATGAGGCCTTCGTCCTGCTGGAAGCCGCCGCCATGGTCTGGGCCTTCCTGCGCTATGAGCAGACGCGGGAGGCGAAGTGGCTTTACGTCCTGGCCGCAGCCACCTCGCTCCTGTTCACCACCAAGGAAGTCTCTTATATCTATGTGGGCATCTTCATGCTCTTCCTGGTCATGCGCTTCGTGCTCCAGGCGCTGCGCGGTGAAGTAGAATGGACCTACGAGGAGTATCGCCGGCCCTTCTCTATCGCTGTGGCTGCCATCCTGATCCTGGGAGCGATAACGGGTGTTGAGTTCCTTAACTCCGGCGGCATGGGTGGGGGCTTCAGCACCACGCTGACCATCCTGCTGATGCTCACTGCGGCAGCGGGGATCGCGGCGATTGTGCTGGTTCTGTTAGGCATTCGCGAGGAAGCGCGGGAGGAGAGCGGGGAGCGGAAGGAGCAGGCTTCAGCCCGCTCCAGGGCGCTACCGCCCCTTGTGCTGGAGGTCCGCGAAGGCATCCGCAAGTACGCCACCCTGGAGCTGATCCTGGTCTTCGGCACGCTCATCCTGCCGCAGTTCTCGGCGCTTCTGGTCAAGCGCCTGGGCTGGGACCCGCTGGACTACACCGATCCAGGCATCCTGCGCTCAGCGATGGTGGTTGTGCCCTTGCTGCTGTTGACGGTGCTCATCGGCGCGGTGTGGAACTGGCGCCGCTGGCTGATCGCGGCGGGCATCTTCTACGCCATTTTCATCACACTGTACACGACCGTGTTTACCAACCCACAGGGCATCGCCAGCGGCATCATGGGCTCGCTGGGCTACTGGATGGTGCAGCAGGGGGTCAAACGCGGTGATCAGCCCTGGTACTATTACCTGATCGTGACCCCCATCTACGAGTTCCTGCCGCTCATCCTGAGCATCGCCGCAATGATTACCTATGGCGTGCGCCGCTGGACGGCGCGGGCGCAGCGTCGCGCCGCAGAGTGGGCGGATGGCGCGGTGGGCAGCGACATCTGGGTCCCCTTCAGCGCCTGGTGGCTGTTCATGTCATTTGTGCTGTACTCCTACGCCGGCGAGAAAATGCCCTGGCTGATGGTGCACCTGGCACTGCCTGCGGTCTTCCTAGCCGGCTGGGTGCTGGGGCAGTTCATCGCCACGGCGGACTGGCGGGCGATAGGACGGCAGGGCGGCTGGGCTGTGGCCCTCTTGCTCGTGTTGATCGGCTTCGCCTGGCCCGCGCTGGTGGGCGCGCGCCCCTTCCAGAGCCAGGCGCAGCAGGAGCTGGCCCGGACGGCGCAATGGCTATCATCGCTGCTGATTATCGCTGGCTCACTGGTTGGTGTGTACCTCTACTGGCAGCGCATGGGCACGCGGCCCATCCTGCGCGTGGCTGCCGCAGTGGGCATCCTGGGCCTGGTGATATTGACAGTCCGCACCGCCTGGCGGGCGAATTACATCAACTACGACAACACCAGGGAGTTCCTGGTTTACGCCCATGGCGCGCCTGCGGTCAAGCAGGTCATGGCGCAGGTGGAGGAGATGTCGCAGCGCCTGACCGGGGGGATGGACCTGAAGATCGCCTTTGAGGAGGACACGGCCTGGCCATTTACCTGGTATCTGCGCAACTACCCCAACCAGCGCTACATGGGCGCAAGCGCCTCCTCCGACGTGCGCAATTACCCGGTGGTCATCGTCGGCGATAAGAACTACGCCAGGTTTGACCCCTACCTTAAGGACACCTACTACAAGTTTGAGTATATCTTCCTGTGGTGGCCAATGGAGGACTACAAGAACCTGACTTGGGAGCGCATCAGCTATGCGCTGACCAACCCAGAGATGCGCGAGGCGGTCTGGGACATCTTCTTCAACCGCGATTACGAGAAGTACGGCGCTCTGACCGGCGGCAACTACACGCTGAGCCAGTGGCCGCTGCGCCACAGCTTCCGCCTCTATGTGGACAAGAAGGTCGCGGCCCAGCTCTGGGATCACAGCGTGGGGCCGGTGGAGCCGATCAAACCGCCGGAGGACCCGCACGCCAAAACCAAGCGCGACATCGCCCCCCTGCAGGTCTGGGGCACGCAAGGCTCCGGCGAGGGCCAGTTCAACCGCCCGCGCAACCTGGCCATCGGCCCAGATGGCTCAATCTATGTCGTGGATACGGACAACCACCGTGTGCAGAAGTTTGACGCGCAAGGCCGGTTTGTCAAGGCCTGGGGGAGCATGTCCCCGAAGGGGAATGACGGCCAACCCATCCTGCCCGCGCCACCGGGGAGCTTCACTGAGCCCTGGGGCATCGCTGTGGACAGGGAGGGTAACGTCTATGTGGCCGACACCTGGAACCACCGCATCCAGAAGTTCACCAGCAACGGCGACTTCCTCAAGGAGTGGGGCACATTCGGCACGCCGGGGATTGACAACCCCACGCTGGGGCCGGGCCAGTTCTGGGGGCCGCGCGGCATCGCCATCGGGCCGGACGGCAACGTGTACGTCACCGATACCGGCAACAAGCGCGTGCAGGTGTTCACAGCGGACGGCCAGTTTGTGGCGGCCTTCGGCGGCGGCGGCCCGCTGGATGGCCAGATGGATGAGCCGGTGGGCATCGCCGTGGCCGAGGATGGCACGATTTACATCGCCGATACCTGGAACCAGCGCGTGCAGGTGTTCAGCAAAGACCGGGTCTATCTGCGCCAGTGGAAAGTGGAGATGGGCTGGATGGACAGCTCCGGCGAGACGCAGGGGATTGACAACAAGCCCTATATCGCTGTAGATAAGCAGGGCCGGGTGTACATCACCGACCCGCAGCAATACCGCGTGATCGTGTATAAGAACGATGGCACGGAGCTGCTCAACTTCGGCAACTACGGGCCGGAGCCGAACAACTTTGCCCTGCCTACCGGCATCGCGGTGGACCAGAACGGCAACATCTACGTGGCCGACACAGACAACCACAGGATCATGAAGTTCGGCCCGATCCAGTAAACTACCCTGGTCGCGTGGCTCGTGTGGGATACCCCACCGTAAACGGTGGGGCGTCCTCAAGCCGCAGCGTAAACGCTGCGATACGCCCCAACAGACGCCAGGCCGCAGCGTTTACGCTGCGGTACCCTCCCCCCTTGTGGGGGAGGGTTGGGGTGGGGACCCTAGCAAGGCCAGGCGGAAGGGACCAGCATGACGACATATCATCACCCCTCTGAAGACGCAGGCACGCTCCTGTCACGCCTGGCAGATGAGGCGTACTGTTACCTGACCACGACCGGGCGCGTGAGCGGACGCCCCCACACGATTGAAATTTGGTTCGGGGCGCAGGACGGCACGCTCTATCTCTTGTCCGGCGGAGGCGACCGCTCGGATTGGGTGAAAAACCTGCGCGCCCACCCAACCGTGACGGTGCGGATCGCGGGGCATACCTTCACAGGCCAGGCGCGGATCGTGAGCGACCCGCAGGAAGATGCCCTGGCGCGGCGGCTGCTGGCCACCAAGTACCAGGACTGGCGCGAAGGGCGCCCGCTCAGCGCCTGGGCGCGCACGGCGCTCCCTGTGGCCATTGAGGTGAGGCAGGTTGACGGCTGACCCCATTATCAGCTTTCAGCAATCAGTAGTCAGTAGTCAGTAGCCAGTAGTCAGTAGTCAGATAAAAAGCTGAGCGCTGACCGCTGATTGCTGACAGCTATTTCTGCTGACCGCTATTTTTAGGAGGCACATCATGCGTATTCCCATCATCGCAGGCAACTGGAAGATGTACAAGACAGTGACCGAGGCCCTGGAGCTGGTGCGTGAGTTGCGGCGCGGGCTGCTGGAGGTGGAGGGCGTTGAAGTTGTCCTGTGCCCAGCCTTCGTCGCCCTGGCGCCTGTGGCCGAACTGCTTAAGCCCACTCACATCGGCCTGGGAGCGCAGAATATGTTCTGGGAGGACCAGGGCGCCTACACAGGCGAGGTCTCGCCGCTGATGCTTAAAGACCTGGTGCAATATGTTATCCTGGGCCACTCCGAGCGCCGCCAGTATTTCGGCGAGACGGATGAGGGCGTCAATCGCAAGGTGAAGGCGGCCTTAAAGCACGGCCTGAGGCCGATCATTTGTGTCGGCGAGAACCTGGAGGAGAACGAGGCCGGACGCACCAACGAGGTGGTGGAGCGCCAGTTGCGCGGCGCGCTGCGTGACATCTCCGCTGAACAGGCCCGCGCCCTGGTCATCGCCTATGAACCCGTGTGGGCCATCGGCACGGGCAAACCGGCCACAGGCGCTGGCGCCAACGCCGTCATCGGCCTGACCGTGCGCGGCGTCCTGGCCGACCTGTATGGTGAGGAGGTCGCCCAGGCGGTGCGTATCCAATACGGTGGCAGCGTCAACCCCAAGAACATCGCCGAGTTCATGATCCAGCCCGAGATAGACGGGGCGCTCGTCGGCGGCGCCAGCCTGAAAGCGCCCGATTTCATTGCCATCGTCCAGGAGACAGCGCGGGCCAAAGGAAGCCGCCGCCCCTGATGCCCCATGTGGATGCCGTTCTTCTGGCTCTTGCTCACGCTGCTGCCGCTCCTGGCCCTGGAACGCTGGCTGCGCCAGCATCTCTATGGGCTGGGGTTGCTCCTGAGCGGTAGCCCGGAAATTGCCGGGTTCGTCTATTTCCTGCTGCTGCTCCCCGGCATCGTCGTCCACGAACTCAGCCACTGGCTCATCGCCTGGGTCTTGGGTGTGCGCACCGGGCGCATCTCCATCTGGCCGTCACGGCAGCGCGACGGCAGCCTGCGCCTGGGCTACATTGAGACCGAGGATGTGGGGCCGGTGCGCGAGGCGCTCATCGGCGTGGCGCCACTGGTCAGCGGCGCTGCGCTCATCCTGCTGATCGGCGAACACGCCCTGGGCATCGCGGGTATCGGCTCGGCGCTGGAGGATGGCGACCTGGGGGGCGTGTTGCACAGCCTGGTTGCTGCCGCGCAGGCGCCCGACGTGTGGCTCTGGCTCTACCTGATCTTCGCCCTGGCCAACGCCATGCTCCCCAGCCCCTCAGACCGGCGAGCCTGGCCGGTCGGTATTCTCGTCGGGCTGGGGCTGGCGGCACTCCTGGGGCTGGCGGGCCTGGCAAACAGCCTGGCCGAATGGACCAGCCTGGCATTGCGCTCCCTGGCCGGGGCCTTCACTCTGGCCATCGCCGCTGATATGGTGGTGGGGCTGGTGGTCTGGCTGGCCGAGGCGCTGTTGGCGCGGGCGCTGCGGCGGCAGGTTGAATATTAAGGAGATCGGGGAAACGGCGGATAGCCTAAACATCCCAGTGACGCCTGTCCGAGAGGCCACTATACTATGAATAGCTTTCAGCCTGGAATTGCAGATAAAAAGCTGAGCGCTGACCGCTGAAAGCTGAAGGCTATTTCTGCTGACAGCGCTCTACGACCATGACAGAGGACACACGTTTTCTGACAGCCCGCGAAGCGGCGGATTTCCTGCAGGTGAGTCTCTCCACGCTCTGGCGGCTGGAGCGCCAGGGGCTGCTCGTGCCCTTCCGCACCCCCGGCGGTCACCGCCGGTACAGCCTGGCCATGCTCCAGGCCTACCTTGACCGTTTGCGCCTGGGCCTGGTGCCCCGGCGCCGGTTGCGCCGGCCCAGCCCCGCTCCTGTGAAACGCTAGCGCAATGAGCAAAGCCCAGCGTCTGGTACGCGATCCGGTTCATGAGCACCAGCCAGGTACGCCGGTGGTTCCGCAGGGGGCGGATGGGGGCGGGTGCGAGCCCCAGCCAGGATCAGACCCGTCTAGAGATAGGGTCGGCGAGCTGAAGGCGCTGAGAGCGCAGCTTCGCCAGGCGCAGCGCCAGCAGAGGATCAACGCCGCCGCCACCGCCATTCTGAAGGCGCGTACCCCGCAAGATGTGTACACCACTGTGGCCTCAGAACTCATCGGCCTGGGCCTGTATGCCCATATCCTGCGGCTGGAGCCCAATGGGCAGCACCTGTCTATAGCGCACATTGCTTTCCCGCCCTCCGTCCTGCGCACGCTCACCCCGACGGCCGATCCACAGCGGCGCATCCCCATCAGCGCGGTACCGCTCTGCGCCGCCGCGCTGGCCGAGGGCCGCGCCCAATTTGCCCCGCAGGCCCGGGCCTGCCTGGAGGCGCTGCTGGGCGAGGCCATTGATCGGGCACGCTCTTTTGTTGACGGGCAGAGCACTATCCTGGCCCCCCTGTCCTGCCAGGGGCAGCCCTATGGCCTGCTCGCTGTCACAGGCTCGCTGGAGCTGGAGGATGTCGCGGCGATCTCGGGCCTGGCAGAGCATGTCTCCGCCGCCCTGGAGAACGCGCGGCACTATCAGGAGGCCCAGCGCCGCGCCGAACAAATGCGCCTGGCCCACGAGATCGGGGGCGACATCGCCCTGATCGCTGACCTGGAGGCGTTGCTCCGGGCGGTGGTCACACGCATCAAACGGACGTTTGGCTATACCACTGTGGCTGTCGGGCTGATTGAAGACGGCCATGTGATCCTCCATGACGGAGAGGGAATAGCCGCGCGCATCCCACCCGGCCAGGGGATTATCGGTCGGGTGGCGCAAACGGGCCAGCCTGTGCTCCTGCCCGATAAGAATGTCATTCTGAGCGATAGCGAAGAAGATGAGGGACGGAAGACGGGGGAGGGAGAGATTCCCTTATCCCAGGCCCGCGCCGAATTGGCCGTCCCCATCCTTCTGCACAACCAGCCGATCGGTGTGCTGGACGTGCAAAGTGACCGGGTTGGGGGGCTGGATGCCCAGGACCTGGAGATGATGCAGGCGCTGGCCAGCCAACTGGCAGCAGCCATCCAGAACGCCCGGCTATACCAGCAGGTTTCGCGGCAGGCCGAGGAGGTGAGCGCGCTGCTCACCTCCGCCGCCGTGATCACCTCCAGCCATACCCTTCACGACCGGCTGCGGGCCATCGCCAGGCAGGCGATAGCCCTGGTCCAGGCAGACGGCGGCACGATCTACCTGCTGGATCAGGATGGCCTGACCCTGCGACCGCTGGTGGCGCTGGAGGACTACGCGGCTGAGGTGCTGGCAACGCCCTTGCGGGTGGGCGAGGGCATCACCGGGAGTGTGGCCCGTTCGGGCGTGGGCGAAATCGTCAACGATGTACTCAGCGACCCGCGCGCCTTCCAGATCCCCGGCACACCGCGAGAACGTGAGTGCCTGGTCTGCGTGCCCCTGGCTGTCCAGGGGAAGGTGATCGGCGTGATGTCGCTGGTGCGCAAGGGTGAGCGTGGCTTTGTCCCCCACGATTTAGAGCTGCTGACCAGCCTGGCGCATCACGCGGCTATCGCCATCAGGAACGCGCAATTGCTGGAGGAAGCCCAGCGTCGCGCTGAGCAACTCCATGCGCTTTACAGTGTAGCGGTCACAGCCGGGCGCAGCCTGGAGCTGGACGACATGCTGGATGCCGTGTTGGCCGAGGTGTTGCGCGTCACCGGCCTGGAGGTGGCTTTCATCCATCTGACTGATGACGATAAGCACCTGCAAGCCACACCCCCCTTGCGCCTGGCCGCTCAACGGGGCAGCACCAGGCTTGCCCTGCACGGCGCACGCCTGCATCTGGATGAGGGCATCCTGAAGCACGCTGTGGCCACAGGCAAGATCACGATGGGCAGCGTGGGCCTGGCTGACGAAGCCGTGATCATCGCCGTGCCGTTCTGGGCAAAAGGGCGGCTGATCGGTGTGCTCAGCGTGGGCGGGCCTGGCCGCGATGAGGCGGCCCGAACGACCAGCGGCGCTGAGCAGGTGCACCTGTTGGGGGCCATCGCCCAGCAGGTCGCTGTGGCCATTGAAAACGCACAGTTGTATCAGGCCCTGCGCCAGCGGGCGGAGAGCCTGGAACGCGCCTACGCAGAGCTGGCCGAAGCTGACCGGCTCAAAGATGAACTGATCCAGAACATTTCACACGAGTTGCGCACCCCGCTGACCTTCGTCAAGGGGTATGCCGACCTGCTGGCGAACGGTGACCTGGGGCCACTGTTGCCGGAGCAGGCGGAAGCGGTGCAAATGATCGTCCAGAAGGCCAACGTGCTTGTCCGGCTGGTCAGTGACATTATCTCCCTGCACGCCGTCAGCCCCAGCACGCTCGTCCCCCAACAGATCAGCCTGACGGCTCTGGCTGAATCTGTGATCGCCCGGCTGGACCCGGAGAGGCTGCTGGCCGAGGCGGGCATTGCCATCCGCTGTGACTTCGCCCCCAATGTGCCGCCGGTCCGCGCCGACCCCGACCGGATGGCGCAGGTGTTAGAGAACCTGCTGTCCAATGCCATCAAATTCTCGCCGGATGGGGGCCAGATTACCGTGCGCATCTGGCCGGAGGATGGGCTGGTGTACACCGCCGTCTCGGACACGGGCATCGGCATCCCGCCGGACAAGCTGGCCCGCATCTTTGAGCGCTTCTATCAGGTAGATGGCTCTACCACGCGACGCTTCGGCGGCGCCGGCCTGGGGCTGACGCTGTGCAAGCAGATCATTGAAGCACACGGGGGCCAGATTTACGTGGAGAGCGAACTGGGCAAGGGGACGACCTTCTGGTTCACGCTGATGGCGGCGCCATAGCCCTGCGCCAACCGGGCTGACCCAGTACCAGGCTTCAGTCTGGTTGGGTACCAGGTGGGGAGGGCGGGGGTGGGGATAGACATTACCTGTGGGCCGCTACACGCTGGATGGTCGCCAGGAGGTCGTGGTTGAGGCGGACCTTGCTTACGAAGGCGTCGGCACCACAGGCGGCTGCCGCTTCGCGATAGGCCGGGCCGTCCAGGAGAGAGACAATGATGACAGCCGCCCCAGGCAGCTCAGCCTTGAGGCGGCGCATCCCGGCCAATCCATCACCCCCTGGCAGGTTGATGTCCATCAGGAGCACATCGGGCCTGGCCCCTGCGCGGATGAGGGTCAGGGCCCCGTCCACGTTGCGCGCTGTGCCCACCACCTGGAGATCGGGCTGTGTGCCCAGGTAGCCAGACAGGGCGCGGAGGAAAGCCGCACTATCATCCACCAGAAGCAGTTTAAGCTGGCTCATGGCAATCTGTTATATAGTGTAATGAATTTATATAGTGTAATGAATTTGTGCAGATTGACTATCGGGGAATGCCCTGAAATCAGCCGTCAGTAGTCAGTAATTCCCGCTACCGCCCACCAAACCGGGCACCCAGTACCGGGCTTCAGCCCGGTTTGGTGCCCCCCACCCCAACCCTCCCCCACCCAGTACCAGGCTTCAGCCTGGTTGGGAGGGGAGTGAGTTCCCTCCCCATATGCATCAAGCTAAGCCCCCTTTTTCAGTGAGAGCCAACAGGAGTTGGTAAGTATGCGGCGATTTACGGCGCTTGTTGATCCGGCAGCCCCAAGATAAGCAGCGCTGGATAGTGCGCAACGCCTCACACAATCGTTCCCAAGACTTGAATGCAGCGGCCAGGTGCAGGGCGTGTTTTTGCACGGTTTGCGCTGCTTTGCACAGGCTGCGATCCGGGTCAGCCCAAAAACCCACCAGGAAGAGCCAATGTTGCACCACCATCGCCAGCAGTTTGGCGTAGACCTCACACAGAATTCGCCACGGTTTCTTGCTGCGCCACTCGTCAATCTTGCCGTGTTCTTTCCACCATGATACTACAGGTACTTCCTTTTGTCCTCCTTAGCTTGATACGCATGGGGGGAGATGGCCCCCCACCCCTCCCAGCCGGGCTATTTGACCTGCCCCTTCCCTTTCGCTATACTATCGTTGGAAAGGAGCAGTAGCATGACAACTCTGGTCACGACCATCACTGATGTCCTGCGCTACCGGGGCCGTGAAGGCCAGTGGAGTTGGGTCCTGCACCGCATCAGCGGCCTGGGCACACTCCTGTTTCTCTCCATTCATATCCTGGATACCGCTACAGTTTACTTTGCACCTCAACTGTATAGCCATGCGATGGCCCTATACCGCCATTGGCTGTTCGGCATTGGCGAGATCATCCTGGTGGCCTGCGTCGTCTACCATGGCCTGAACGGGCTGCGTGTGACGCTGATGGACTGGCGGCCCGAATGGATGGCTTACCAGAAACGGGTCACCTACTGGGTCTTCGCCGCCTTCCTCATCCTGTTCATTCCGGCGGGGCTGTTCATGGGCAACACCATCGTTCAGAAAAGCATTTTAGGGAGGTAACTGTGGCATCCTACGCGCGTCCCATTTACGCACGTCCTGTCGCGCCACCGCGCGCGAAATTTGAGCTGTATGCCTGGCTGTTCATGCGCCTGTCCGGCGTCCTGCTGATCCCACTGGCCTTTGGCCATCTGGCGATCATGCACCTCATTAACAATGTCCATATGATCGATCTGGATTTCGTCGCTCTGCGCTGGGCCAACCTGGGCTGGCGCGTCTATGATGCCGCTCTACTCGGTCTGGCCTGGCTGCATGGCCTGAACGGTTTTCGCTATGTCGTGGACGATTACGTGCACCACCCCGGCTGGAACCGCGCCATCAAGTGGGCCATGATTGTGGGCGGCACCCTTATCTTTCTCATCGGCGCGGCTGCGCTGATCGGGGGGGTCAGACAATAGGGAATATGCCCCCTCAGGAAGTGAGGGCGCTGGAGGCTAAGGAGAGCTATGCAAGTCCATACGTATGATGCTGTTGTGGTCGGCGCGGGCGGCGCGGGGCTGATGGCCGCGCTCCACGCCTCACGTCAGGTCAAAACCGCTGTCCTGAGTAAGCTCTATCCCACCCGCTCGCATACCGGCACGGCCCAGGGGGGCATTGGCGCGGCTCTGGGCAACGTGGAAGAGGACCATTGGGAATGGCACGCCTTTGATACGGTCAAAGGGAGCGACTACCTGGCCGACCAGGATGCGGTGGAAATCCTGGCCCGCGAGGCCATTGAGAACGTGATTGAGTTGGAGCACATGGGCCTGCCCTTCAACCGCACGCCCGATGGCAAGATCGATCAGCGCCGTTTCGGCGGCCATACCCGCAACTATGGCGAGGGGCCGGTGAAGCGCGCCTGCTACGCCGCCGACCGCACCGGCCACATGATCATGCAGACGCTGTACCAGCAGTGCATCAAAAACAATGTCACCTTCTATGATGAGTACTTCGTCTTGGACCTGATCATAGAGGATAACATCTGCCGGGGCGTCGTGGCGGTGTGTATTGACACGGGCGAGTTGCACGTCTTCCATAGCAAGGCGGTGCTCTTCGCCACTGGCGGCTGCGGCAGAATGTGGAAGGTCACCTCTAACGCCCATTCGCTCACCGGCGAGGGCATGATCATCCCCTACCGTCACGGCATCCCCCTGGAGGATATGGAGTTCTTCCAGTTCCATCCCACGGGGATGTACGGGTTGGGTATTCTGCTCACTGAGGCCATCCGCGGCGAGGGCGGGGTGTTTCGCAACAACCTGGGCGAGCGCTTCATGGAGCGCTATGCACCGACGCTGAAGGACCTGGCCAGCCGCGATGTGTGCTCGCGGGCGATCTACCTGGAGATCCGTGAGGGGCGTGGGATTAACGGCAAGGACTACGTCTATCTGGACGCCACCCATCTACCTAAGGAACGCATTGAGACCGCGCTGGCCGACATCGCCGATTTCGTGCGCACCTATTGGGGGATTGATCCCTCCAAAGACCCCATGCCGGTGCAGCCCACCGCCCACTACGCCATGGGCGGCATCCCCACCGACGTGAACGCCCAGGTGATCCTGGATGAGCACAATACGCCCGTTGTGGGCTTTTATGCCGCCGGTGAATGTGCCTGCGTCTCCGTGCACGGCGCCAACCGGCTGGGCACCAACTCGCTCGTGGACCTGGTCGTGTTTGGGCGGCGCGGTGGCCGGGCCATGGCCGAGTTCTGCAAGCACGCCGACCTGAGGCCGCTGCCCAAGGAGCCAGCGGCCTGGGCGCAGGCGGAGCTGGAACGCCTGCGCAGCGCCGACGGCAAGGAACGCGCCGCCGACATCCGCAGTGCGCTCCAGCAGACCATGATGGACTATGTGGGCGTGTTCCGCGAGAACGCCGGCCTGGAGACGGCCCTGGATACCATCAAAGAGCTTCAGGAGCGCTATAAGAACATCCGCGTGGATGACCGTGGCCGCCGCTTCAACACCGAGGTCCTGGAAGCCTTTGAGCTGGGCAGCCTGCTGGACCTGGCCGAAGTCACCACGGTCTCGGCGCTGGCGCGCACCGAGAGCCGGGGCGCCCACTGGCGCGAGGACTTCCCCCGGCGCGATGATGTCAACTGGCTCAAGCACACCCTGGCATACCGCAAGGATGGCGAGATCGTCCTGCGCTATAAGCCGGTGACGATCACACGCTGGCAACCGAAGGAGAGAGTGTACTAAAACGGCAAGGATCATATCAGGAGACATCGTGAAAGTCCATCTGCGCATCAAACGCTTCAACCCCGAGAAGGACAAGGCGCCCTGGTGGGGCGAATATGAGGTGGAGGGCGAGCCAGGCGAGCGCATCCTGGACCTGTTGCACAAGGTGAAGTGGTATCAGGATGGCACGCTGACGCTGCGGCGCTCATGCGCGCACGGCATCTGCGGCTCCGACGCCATGCGCATCAACGGCAGGAACATGCTGGCCTGTAAGGTGCTTGTCCGCGACCTGACCCAGCCGATTGTGGTGGAGCCGTTGCTGGGCCTGCCGGTGATCAAAGACCTGGTCGTGGACATGGAGCCATTTTTCAAGCATTACCGTGCTATCCTGCCTTACCTGATCAACGATGAGCCACCGCCGGAACGCGAACGGCTGCAAAGCCCGGAGGAGCGGGAGCGCTACGATGACACCACCAAGTGCATCCTGTGCGCGGCCTGCACGACGGCCTGTCCGTCCTTCTGGGCGAAAGGGGAATATGTCGGCCCGGCAGCCATTGTCCAGGCCCATCGCTTCATCTTTGACAGCCGTGACTGGGGTGCCGCGCAGCGCCTGGCCATCCTCAGTGACCCCAACGGCGTCTGGCGCTGCCGCACGATCTACAACTGCACCGAGGCCTGCCCACGCGGCATCAAGGTGACACAGGCGATCCGCGAAGTAACCAAAGCCATCGCGTTGGGGAGGGTATGACGAAGGGCGGATAAAAGCAGTAGCCAGTAGCCAGTAGTCAGTAGTCAGACAATCTGACTACTGACTACTGATAGCTAATTTCGTCCTCTGTCGCATAGCTGTTGAAACGCTGGACGATCCGTAAGTGGCCGGGTGCGCTGATCCTGGCGCTTAGCCTCTCCCTTCTCCTGTTTGCCGGAGGTGAATGGCTGATTGCGCGGGGTGATCCCGCACGCGGCTGGCCGGTTCTGGCGATCGGGGGGCTGATCGCGCTTGCCAGCGGCCTGGTGCTTGGCCAGGCCATAGAGCGCCCGTTGCACCAATTGAAGCAGGCCATGGAAGCCCTGGCCCGCGGCGACCTCAGCGTTCGCCTGCCGGAGCAGCCGGGCGCTGCCCCTTCGCTTGCGCTCAGGGTGGCTGAGACGTTTAACCGCATGGCGGCAGCGCTGGCTGCTGAGAACGCACGCCTGCAAGAGGAACAGCAGCGCCGCCTGAACGAACTGGCCCTGCTCCACCAGGCTACGATGGCGCTGAGCCAGAGCCTGGAACGCGAGCGGCTGGCCGAGGCCCTGGCCGATGTGCTAGAACGGCTCCTGCCCTACGACCGCGCCGAGGTGCTCCTGATCCATGAAACCACCGGCGAGCTGATCCCCTTCCTGATCCGCGAGCGGCGCGAGGGAAAATCGGAGCCGGTCACACCATCGCTGGAGTCTATTCGCCAGTTGGGCCAGGGCATCACCGGCTGGGTCGCCGAGCACAACCAGCCGGTGCGCCTGGGCGACGTCACCCAGGGGACAGACCTGCCTTACATCGCGCAACGCCCAGAGACTCGCTCTATCCTGTGCGTGCCCCTGCACATCGGCAAGTGGGCTGTGGGCGCGATCAAGCTGGAGAGCGCCGAGGCGGGGGTCTATGACGAGCACCATGAGCGCCTGCTCATGGCCCTGGCCGGGCAACTTGCCGTAGCCATTGAGAACGCCCGGCTGTTCAGTGAGATCGGCGAACGGGCCGCTGAATTGGCCCACCGCAACCTAGACCTGGCGGCACTGCTCAACCTGTCTCAATCGCTCACGCTCACCCTGGAGCCGGAGAAGCTTTACGAGGTTGTGCTGCACCAGGCAGTTGCCGCCATCGCCCCTGCCGCTGGCGGCATGTTATGGTTGTATGCTCCCCAGGAGGAGAAACTCGCCCTGGTTGAGGTGTACGGCTATCACGGGACGGAGGATGGGGGACGGAGGACGGCCCCCCACCGCCTGAGGCGCGCACGTCTCTATCCCGGTGAGATGACCGTGGGCGAGGCCTTCACCCAGAGGACGCCGTTGCGCCTGTCATCCCCCGCTGAGTTTGAGCCTTACCTGAAGGGCGCCCGCCCGGAGGCGCGACGCCTGTGGCAGGAGTTGGGGCAACAGGCGCAGGGCCAGCCCTCCGCCCTACTCTACAGCCAGATCGTCGCCCCGCTGATCGTGAAGGGGGACAGCATCGGCTGCCTTAACCTGGACACGTTCAGCGAGCCAGCCTTCTCCGAAGCCGACCTGGCCCTGCTCCAGGCTATGGCCAACCAGGCGGCGGTGGCGATTGAAAACGCTCGGCTGTTCGCCGCCATCGCCGAGAGCCGCGAGCAACTGCACACCCTCTCCGCTCAGATCGTCCAGGCCCAGGAGGAGGAACGCCGCCGCCTGGCACGCGAACTGCACGACGAGATCGGGCAGGCGTTGACCGCCGTCACGCTGGACCTGGGGATGCTGGCGCAGTTGATCCCCAAGACGGATGAGCGCCTGCAGCGGGCCCTGGAGGACGCGCAAATGCTCAGCCAGAACGCGCTGGAGGAGGTCCGGCGCCTCTCGGTGGAACTGCGCCCGGCCATCCTGGATGACCTGGGCCTGGTGCCGGCGCTGCGTTGGGCCATTGACCGCTATACGGAGCGAACCGGCGTCCAGGGCCGGTTTGAAGTGGTTGGATTGGAGGGACGCCTGCCAGGCGAGATTGAAACCGTTTGCTACCGGGCCGTGCAGGAGGCCCTGACGAACGTCGCCCGCCATGCCGGGGCGCATACCATTGCCGTTACACTTGAACTGGAACGCGACAGGCGAACAGTCCATCTGACGATCAGCGATGACGGCGTGGGTTTTGATGTTAACCAGGCGCTGCGCCGCGCCCAGGCCGGTAGCAGCCTGGGCCTGCTCGGCCTGCGCGAGCGGGTGGAACTGCTCGGCGGTCACCTGCATATCCGCTCACGACCAGGCCGGGGGACGACGATTGAGATCCGCCTGCCTGTGTAGAGGGGGCAGGTGGCGCCCTGCCCCTACAGGAGGGCTATGGTGAACAAGATCCGCGTGATCCTGGCAGAGGACCATACCATCGTGCGGAAGGGGTTGAAAGCCCTGCTGGAGGCTTACCCCCATATTGAGGTCGTGGGCGAAGCTGCCGATGGGCGGGAGGCTATCCAGTTGGCCGAGGCGCTACGTCCTCACGTCGTGGTTATGGACCTGAACATGCCCGGCCTGAACGGGTTGGAAGCCACCGCTCGCATCAAGCGCCGCTGCCCGGACGTCAACGTGCTCATTCTGTCCATGCACGCCAACGAGGAGTACGTGCTCCAGGTGCTGCGCTCCGGCGCCTCCGGCTACCTCCTGAAAGACTCGGCCACCGAGGACCTGGTGGCCGGGATTCAGGCCGTGTATGCGGGCGAGGCTTACCTCAGCCCGCGTATCTCTAAAACGGTGATCGCCGAGTACGTGCGCCGCACCGAGGTGGAGGCCCAACGGCTGCCCCACGAGTTGCTCACGCCCCGCGAGCGCGAAATCTTGCAACTCATCGCCGAAGGCCGCACCAGCAAGGAGATCGCCAGCGAATTGCACCTGAGCATCAAAACGGTGGAGACCCATCGCGCTAACCTGATGGATAAGCTCAACATCCACAATCGTGTCGGCCTGATCCGTTACGCCATCCGCGCTGGCATCATCCCCTCAGACGAATAGCTGAATCGCAGGGTCGCCACCCCCTCCCTGCCCCTCCCCCTGGATGGGGGAGGGGAAAAACCTGCTGCCGATTAGAAATCGGCGGCTTCTTCGGAGAAACCCGTGTAGCAGGTTGGATACAAGTCGCTGGAGGGATTCTATCCCCCGGCGCACTGGGCTGGGTGGCGGCCTGCGCCGACGCGGCTGCCAGGGCGCAATGCATTGCGCCCCTACGGTCCACGCAGGCGGACGACCGGCATGCACCCAAGAGGCGCGACCTCCGGTCGCCAGCCCTAAGCCACCCCGCATATGGAATATACCCACCGCGCTATCCGGTTGGGGACTTCACCCTGTCATGGTATAATCGCTGTATGAGACTCAGTAGATCACAGGTTTGTCATGCGGAGCGCAGCGAAGCATCTCCAATGTATGTTCAGGAGACCCTTCGCTGCCCCTTCGCCGCCCCTTCCCCTTCGCTGCGCTCAGGGTCAGGGCTTCGGCTCAGGGCTTTGGCTCAGAGCCTGCCCTGAGCCTGGCGAAGGGGTGACACTTTTGTGATCTACTGAGACTGACTGCTACCGAGGAGTGTATACCTGGCCGATGACACCCACTTCAATTGACGAACAGGTGGCTCTGCTGATGCAGGGCACAGAATACGGTGACGAAGCCATTCGCCGCACCATGGAGGCGGAGCTGCGCGAGCGCCTGCTGGAAGGCCGCCCCCTGCGCGTGTACTGCGGCTATGACCCGCGCACATCCGATCTGCACCTCGGTCACACGATCACCATGCGCAAGCTGCGCCAGTTCCAGGACCTCGGCCATGACGTGACCTTCCTGATCGGCAACTACACCAGCCTGATCGGCGACCCTTCTGATAAAGACGCATTGCGTCCGATGCTGACGCCGGAGCAAATTGAGGAGAACGCACGCACCTACGCTGAGCAGGCCTTCCGCATCCTGGATCGGGAGCGGACGCGCATTCGCTACAACGCCGAATGGCTGTCAAAGCTGACCTTTGCGCAACTCATCCACATGGCCTCCCACTTCACCATCCAGCAGTTCCTGGCCCGCGAGAACTTCGCCAAACGCCTGGAACGGGGCGAGCCGATCTACCTGCACGAGACCTTCTATGCGCTCATGCAGGCCTATGACGCTGTGGCCCAGGAGACCGATGTCCAGGTGGGCGGCACAGACCAGCTTTTCAACATTATCGTGGCTGGCCGCAAGCTCCAGGAGGCGATGGGCCAGCGCCCCCAGGTCGGCATCATCATGAGCATCCTCCCCGGCACCGACGGGGTGGTCAAAATGTCCAAGAGCCTGGGCAACCACATCCCCATCACGGCGCCACCGGAAGACATGTACGGCAAAGTGATGAGCATCCCCGACTTCGCCATGATCACCTACTTCAAGCTGGTCACGCGCTACACACCCGCACAGATCGCCGCCATTGAGCGCGGTCTGGCGGATGGCTCACTCCATCCCCGTGATGTGAAAATGGACCTGGCCCGCGAGATCGTGAGCATCTTCTACGGGGACGAGGCCGCGAGGAAGGCAGAGGAGCACTTCATCAGCGTGTTCCAGGAACGCGAACTGCCGCCGGAGATGCCGGTCTATCCGATTCAGAGCGGCGCCACGATCGTGGATGTGCTCACCGAGGCCGGGCTGGCGCATAGCCGCAGCGCGGCCCGCCGCCTGATTGAACAGGGCGGTGTGCGCCTGGACGGACGCACGATTGAACGCGGGGATGAGGTGCTGGACTTCAGCGGCCAAGCTGTGCTCCAGGTGGGCAAGCGCCGCTTTGTGCGGCTGGTCATAACGGGCCCCTAGGCCGTCACCGCTTTCCTGGAACTATCCGCTGAAAAGGGCAAAACGGAGAGGCGATAGCCTGAAACAGCCACCGCCCTCAGTGGATTTGACGGCTGAAGTAGCGCCGTTACCGCCGCCCACTCCGCTGCTGAAGAGTGCGGCGGAGAATGTCTTCCAGTTCCTGTCGCTGCGAGGAAGCCCTCTTGTCCCGCGCTGACCCGGCCCGGTGGGGTTTCTGCGCGCTGGCCATAGCGGCGCGCAGGGCGATCTCCATCGCTGTGGGGAAGGCCTCTTCTTCTTCAGCCTCGCCCGCAGCCTCCAATTCGCTCTCAACGTCTTTCATGGAGAGGTCAATGCGCTTCTTGCGCCGGTCCACATCTTTCACCTTGACCTGCACCTGATCGCCCACCTTGACCAGGTCGGCGGGGTCGCCGACATAGCCACGCGCCATCTCACTGACATGGACCAGTCCGGGCCGTTCGGCGCCGATGTCCACAAAGACGCCGAACTTCTCCACGCGGGTGACCGTGCCGGTATACACCTGGTCGCGCTTGATCTCCCCCCAGGTCACGGGCAGCGGCTTGATCATCGTCAGGTCCACGCGCCGGCTCTTGGGGTCCACGCGGTGCACCCAGACGGTGACTTGCTGGCCCTCGCTGAGCACGTCGGAGACACGGTTGACGGGTTCCTCACGCAGACGGGAGATATGCAGCCAGCCCTCCTGGCCGATGCCAATATCCACCAACGCGCCGTATAATTCAATTTTGGTGACAGTGCCCTGGAGCTGCATCTTGGGCTTGAGGTCTTCAAAGCGGACAGGTTGCTCGTTTAGACTCACCTGCTCAATTTGATCGGTCACGCTATTCTCATCCTCCTCCCCCATCATCGTAGCGCCTGATCATGGAGAGGCTGCCATTATGGGGCTACATAGTAACATACTTGCCCTTATTCTGCAAGTGATTCCCTCCCCCATCCAGGGGGGAAAACCCGCCGCCGATTAGAAATCGGCGGCTACTTCTGAGAAACCCGCTACGCGGGTTTGATACGAGCTATTGGCACAGCGTCACGGCGCGGTTATAATCTCTCTCATGACCCGCGCACAAGGCATGCTCATGCTCAGCGTCTTCGCCGCCGGGATGACCACCCTGGCGGTTGAGCTTTCCGCTTCGCGGCTGCTGGGCAACGTCTTCGGCACCTCCAACCTGGTCTGGGCCAATGTCATCGGCCTGATCCTGGTCTATCTCACGGCAGGCTACTTTCTGGGGGGGCGCCTGGCGGACCGGCGGCCCGACGCGGCGCTCTTCTATCAACTCCTCGCCTGGGCCGCCTTCAGCGCCGGGCTGATCCCGCTCGTCGCCCAGCCCATTCTGCGCACAGCCGGCCGCGCTTTTGAAACATACGACCTGGGCGTGGTCCTGGGCTCATTCGCCAGCGTCCTGATCCTGTTCGCCCTGCCGGTCACGCTCCTGGGCTGCATCTCGCCCTTCGCCATTCGGCTGGCATTGCGCGACGTGCGCGATGCGGGGCACGTCGCCGGGCGGCTGTACGCCCTCTCCACACTCGGCAGCATCTTGGGCACCTTCGCGCCTGTGCTCATCCTGATCCCCGCTATCGGCACCGCGCGCACTTTCCTGGCCTTCGCCGGGCTGCTCCTGCTTATCGCGCTCGCCGGGCTGGGACTGACCGCCGGGCGGCGTGCCTGGGCCTATGCCTGGATGCCGCTCCTGCTGGCCATCCTGGCCTGGCTTGTCTTACGCGGCCCGCTCAAACCCCCACCGGAGGGCACGCGCCTGCTCTATGAGGGTGAATCAGCGTACAACTACATCCAGGTGGTGGAAGCCACCGACGGCACGCGCTACCTCCTGCTCAACGAGGGGCAGGGCATCCATTCGGTCTACCATCCGGAGCGGCTGGCGACCTTCGGCACATGGGATTACTTCCTGGCCGCGCCCTTCTTCAACGCGCCCCCCTTTGGGCCGGACCGGGTGCGCTCGCTCGCGCTCATCGGCCTGGCCGGGGGCACAATCGCCCGGCAATATACCGCCGTCTTCGGCCCGATCCCCATAGATGGCTTTGAGATTGACCCCGACATCGTGACCGTCGGCCAGCGCCACTTCGCCATGCATGAAGCCAACCTGCGCATCATCGTCGCCGACGGGCGCTATGCGCTTGAGCACGGCCAGCAGCGCTACGACGTCATCGGCATAGATGCCTACCGCCTGCCTTACATCCCCTGGCACCTGACCACCCGTGAGTTCTTTGAGAGCGTGCGCGCCCACCTGACCGACCAGGGCGTCGTTGCCATCAACGTCGGTCGCACGCCAGACGACCGCCGCCTGATTGAGGCCATGAGCGCAACGTTAGCCAGCGTCTTCCCCACCGTGCACGTTATTGACGTGCCGGGGACGTTCAACAGCCTCCTCGTGGCGACCGTCCAACCGACGCGCCCGGAGAACCTGGCCGGGAACCTGGCTGCGCTGCCCCCCGATGCCCATCCGCTGTTGCGCGATGTGCTGATCCGGGCGAAGGCGCAATTAGCCCTCACTCCCCACCCCCCCTCTCCCGCGGCTGTGGGAGAGGGGAGCAAGGCCATTTTCACCGACGACCGCGCGCCCGTGGAACAGATCACCAACGCCATGATCTTGCAATTCCTGCTCCAGGGAGGATTTTCCACCCCATGAAAATAGTGCGCACCCTGATCATCCTGGCCTTGCCGCTCTTGTTGGGCCTGGGCACGATCCGCCTGCTCATGTCCGAAGCCTTTCTGGTCTACGAGTACAGCAAGCCGGACTTCCCGCCGGATCCGGCGGGCTTCACCCAGGCCGACCGCCTGAACTACGCGCGGGTGGCGCTGGAGTACATCCGCACCACTGCGCCGATCAGCCTTCTAGCCGATCAACGGCTGCCGGACGGACGACCGCTTTACAACGAACGCGAGTTGCGCCACATGGTGGACGTACAGCGGCTGGCGAACCAACTTCTGCTTGTGACCTGGGTGGCGGGGGGCATCGTCGTTATTGGGGGGGCGCTGCTCGCCTGGCGGCCGGAGACACGCCCCCTGCTGGCCTCGGCGCTGATCGGCGGCTCCGCCCTCACCATCCTCATCCTCCTGGGCATCCTCCTGCTGATCCTCGTGGGCTGGAACACCTTCTTTGTTGGCTTCCACAACCTGTTCTTCGCGTCTGGCACCTGGCAATTCGCCCTGACGGACACGCTCATCCGCCTGTTCCCAGAGCGGTTCTGGTTTGATGTGGCCCTGCTGATCGGCCTGGGGACACTGGGGGAAGCGGTGGTGATCGGCGGTATCGCCTGGCTGTGGCATAGACGCCGATAGACCTCGCAGGTCTTTGAGACCTGCGAGGTCTTTAAAATGCGATCTGCGGAGTCTCAGTAGATCGCAGAAGTGTCACTCTGAGCGAAGCGAAGAGCCTCTTGTGAGCTTCATAAGAGATGCTTCGCTGCGCTCAGCATGACAAACCTGTGATCTACTGAGTCTAGCGAAACAGCCCTTTTTAAGGTAGAATCTTATGTAGAATGCTCAGCCGGTGCCTGGCGCAAGCCAGGCCTGTCACAGGTGACTCCGATGAACGACCCAAGGGAGTTCGTGGTAACGCATTTCCGGGATCGCGTGGATGCAGGCCAGCAGTTGGCGCGACTATTGAGCGCATACGCCAACCGCCCGGACGTGATCGTTCTGGCCCTGCCGCGCGGCGGCCTCCCGGTCGGGTTTGAGGTGGCCAGGGCACTTAACGTGCCTCTGGATGTCTTCGTGGTGCGCAAGCTGGGCGTGCCCGGCCACGAGGAGCTGGCCATGGGTGCGATTGCCACCGGCGGCGTGCGTGTGCTCAACGAAGAGGTCGTGGAGGCGCTGGGCATCTTCGCCAACACGATCATTGATTATGTGACCGCCCAGGAACAGAAGGAATTGGAGCGGCGCGAGCGCATTTACCGGGATGACCGCCCACCGCCAGATGTCCAGGGGCGCACGGTGATCCTGGTGGACGATGGGCTGGCCACAGGCTCAACCATGCGGGCGGCGGTAGCGGCCCTGAAGCAACAGCAGCCAGCCCGGATTGTCGTGGCGGTGCCGACGGCGGCGCCTGAGACCTGTGACGAACTCAGGCATGAGGTGGACGAACTGGTGTGCGTAATCATGCCGGACCCGTTCTTTGCCGTTGGGCTGTGGTACGAGGACTTCTCCCAGATGGACGACGAGGAGGTGCGGGCGTGGTTGCAGCGCGCGGAACGGGAGCTACCGCCGGTGCCCCGCAAAGCACAGCCCACGCCCACATGGGCCGCAGGGCCATAAGACCCACCTGCAGCGCGCCGGTCCTTGTAACCCTTTGACCGACACCGACGGTATAGCATAATGCCGGATGCAGGCCGACGTAGCTTAACGGGCAGAGCACCCGCCTTGTAAGCGGCAGGTCACGGATTCGACGACTAACATTTGACAGACATTATTTCTCTATCTTCTCGAGCACCGCATCTTTAAGTTCAATCCCTGAGCATGCCCCCAGGAAGGTCCCGACGTCCTTGATAGTGCCCGAAAACGTCACGATGTCATCTTTTTCCAACATCAATGCAATGTCTTCCGGGATCACGAAATGGACGGCTGAGCTTCTCAAGAAATGACTGGGAGGGTCGAATGTAATGTACAGCGTATATCCACCACTGTATTTGTACACATCTTTAACCCATCCCTCCCAGCCAGTAACCTTCTGGCCGCTAAACTGTCTCAAATGCTCGTTCCACTGCACATCGGTCATCTCTTTGGGCCTTGTGCAAATCTGCTCATAGGTTAGTGCTGGCTTGCCTATCTCTCCGTAGGTCGGTGTCAGCTCACCCACTGGACTCAGCGGTGTGCGGGTTATCCCTTTACCCATTGGGTTATGTGTTGGCGTCGGACGAAGGATAACCCGTGCTGTGGGAGGCACCTGGTTCGATGGCGAGGGACTGCCAATCACTCCCAGGACAAAGAGGACAATACATCCGAAGATAGTCACCCCCCCGATGATAGCCAAAACGGTGACGCAAGCTCGTTTGACCATGTCTCCCCCCTTTTAAGGTGCACCTGAGCAGGTACACTACAAGAAGAGCAGATCCTCGCCGAGGGCTACAAGTGTCCTGGTACCAGGATTATATTACAACCAGAACATTTATGCAATAAGAGAATTGGTTTTTTAACAATAACAATTTGGCACCCTGAGCACAGCGAAGGGTTGCACCCCCTCCCCCCTTGTGGGGGAGGGCCGGGGTGGGGGGTATTCGTGTCCATTGCCCCCATCTCACGCCGCGTGCATCCGGTGCCCCGCCTCGGCCCCCGGCTCCTCGCGCAACAGCGCCAGCGCATGGGGCAGGACGGGCAGGATCGTCTCCAGGTTCTCTTTGACCGCTTTGGGGCTGCCGGGCAGGTTGATGATGAGTGTGCGGCCACGGATGCCGGCGACGGCCCGCGAGAGCATGGCGTGCGCGGTCTGGCGCAGGCTGGCCGCGCGCATGGCTTCGGCCAGGCCGGGCGCTTCGCGCTCAATCACGGCGCGGGTGGCCTCTGGCGTGACATCGCGCGGGGCAAAGCCGGTGCCCCCCGTCGTCAGGATCAGGTCTAGATGGGCCTCATCCGCCCACTTCATCAGCGCCCGCTTGATCTCCATAAAGTCATCAGGGACAATCGCCTCCAGCCCGGTCTCCCAGCCCAGCCGCTCCTTAAGCAGACGCTGAATGAGCGGGCCGCTCTCATCCTCGCGCTCCATCCGCGCCGCGCGGTCACTGATCGTCAAGACGCCAACGTTCACCTTCATGTGAGAATATCCTTCCCCATGATCAGAAAAGGCATCTGCTCAAAGCCGAAGCGCTCATAGAAGGCCCGCGCCCCCGTATTCTCCTCGCTGACCAGGAGGTAGTATTTGACGCAGCCCTTGGCCGCCAGCCGCGCCTCCAACTCGCGCATCAGCGCCAGCCCGATGCCCTGCCCGCGATAGGCCTCGTCCACTGCCAGGTGATACACCATGCCCCGTCGCCCATCGTAGCCGCCCAAGACCGCGCCGACGATCCGACCATCCGCCTCAGCGACCAGGAACAGATCCGGATCGCGCAACAGCTTCTTGGCGATCTCCTCGCGCCGGTCGGAGATGCGGCTCAGACGCACGCCGGGGGCGCTGCGCGACCACAGGTCATAGACGGCCTCATAGTCGCGTTCCAGGTCAAACTGACGGAGGACGGAAGACAGATTTGCCTCCGTCCTCCGTCCCCCATTTTCCGTCGGGCGCGCAGCGCCTATCCTGTCCTCCGTCATCTATTCTTCCTCGGTGCTGGCGCCGACCACGCGCTTCCACTCTCCGTGGATGCCATCCTCGGTCACGCCGTAATAGACATGCAACTTGCCGTTGATGCGCTGCACCAGGTCGTAGCGCGTTTTGCCCGCGCGCTGGGACACGCTCAGCAGCCCCAGGTCACCGTACCAGGTGACTTTGCTCTCGTCCACCGGATGCGTCTCGTGCTGGGCGATAGCATAGTGCCACAGCCGCCGGGCGCTCTTGCGCGTGACGTTCTTAACGATGTTGCCGTTGCGCAGGTCACGCACCGTGTGGTAGATCACACCCTCGCGTTCCTCGCTGTCCACGATCTCCACGCCGGTGCGCGGCGGGCTGACCACCGGCTCGGTGTGCACAGGCAGGGGCAGGTCGGCTCCTGGCGCCGTCGGCGCTATGGGCTCCAATGTCGGCTGGGCCGGCACCAGGCCCAGGCCACGCTTGACCAGTTGGACGATCTCATCGCGTACGGCCAGCGTGGTCTCCGCCTCGTCGCGCAGATAGATGCGGTTGTCCTCAATGGCGTAGGGCGGGTCGTCGCCGCGTGGCACAGTGATGCGGATGACCTTCTTGCCTTGTGTCTCCTGCACATCAATGGCCACGTCCAGCGGCGGCGTGATCATACGCTGGATCTCACTTTCCAGCATGTCCACGACCTTCTCCGGGTTTTCCACCCCTGCCGGGGGCACTTTGGGGTTGGCGCTCACACCAATATAGATCGTGCCGCCGTTGGTGTTCGCCATGGCCGCCACATCTGCGACGATGGCGTACAGGCGGCCACCGCGGCGCGAAACGCCCTCGTGGAAGGCCTGGACGATGCTCGGCCCTTCCTCACGGGCCGCCTGCACCGGGTCAAAGGCCTCCTTGGTCAGGCGGAAGGGGCGCGTGCGGGTGAAGTCGTTGCTCAGGAAGAGGTCGCGCAACGCTTCAAAGCTCACCTCGGGCAATTGCACCTCGGTGACGCGGTCGCCGACGCCGAGCAGCTTGGGGTTGCTCAGGTCACGCCGCAGCCGGTGGGCATCGGAGCCCTGGATGCAGCGCATCCGGCGCGGGTACTCCGGCTTGGAGCCGTTGAAGAACGCGGCGGTCGTCCGCCGCCCCCGTTGCTCCAGGTCGGTCACTTCCAGCGCGTGCAGGTGGGGGTCCTGGGTGTAGGCGATGCGGGTCTGGCCGCCGAAGTTCAGGCCCCACATAGCCACGCCATTGGCCGAATTGGCATGGGCCGCGATCACAATCCCGCCAGCCTCGTCAATCACCCGGTAGGCCGTGAGCACATCCACCGTCGCTCCCACCTCTGAACTGCCCTCGTCAAGCTTATCGGGCGGGACATTCAACGTGAGCAGGATATGCTCAATGTCGCGTAGGCGCATCTTAGGGCTGAAGATGCCCAGGATATGAAAGCCGAAGGTCGCCGTAAACTCAAAGCCGGGGAGAACCAGGATTTTACTCAACAGGCGGCGGTACTCCTCCAATCGGCGCTTCTCGTCGGGGCGCAGGCGCTCCAGCCGCTCCAACAGCTCCAGGCTCTCAATTTCCTGGCGCATCGCCCGGTAACCGGCGACTGTATTGTGATCGGTAAAGGCAATAATATCCAGGCCACGCTGCTCGGCCTTCTGCAATATGTCTAAATAGGAGACGCCCGGCTCCAAATAATCGGATGAGGCGGGCGTATGCAAGTGTAAATCCATACGCCACCAGTTCATAGGTAGCTTCTTGGTCGTTCTACGGGTCACATTGTCACCTCGCTCAGCTCAGGACAAATAACGCATGTGCTTAGCGTTGTATAAAGTTGCGCCCCTCTCATGGCCTCCCACCCACAGCGAGTGGCAATTCCACTCGTTCACCTGTCGCTTCATTAATCACAACGATCTCACCTTTATCTTCACGCTGCAATTGCTCATTGGCATTCAATAGTTCAACACCATAGACTGTGCCATCGGGCGCCATGTCTACGATGAGTTCATCGCTCAGCCGAATGCTCTCCACGCCGATGCGTTTCTCTTGAAAGCGGATATAAGCGATGTTGTAACGAGGATCATATGTAAATCTCATAGTACACCTCAACTTTCACTTCATCCTCAGTGGCACCACGCTCTGCCATCCGCTCTCGTGCATGGGGATGAAAACGAACCGCCATCGTTCAATTTCTCTCTAACCTTGACTGCTTTAGGGCAGCGTGCACCTTGATTGCACTGGGGGCCTTCCTGGAGCGCACCGTTAAGGGACTAAGGATTTCAAGGCGCTGATGAGCTGGTCGGGCATGAAGGGCTTGAGCAGGAAGACGTTGGCCCCGGCCCGGCGGGCGTCTTCCTCGCGGTCCTCGCCCGAGATCATGATGACCGGGGTGGTGGCAAACTGGCTGTCGGCGCGCAACGCGCGCACGACATCCAGCCCCGAACCGCCTTGCAGATACAGGTCCACCAGGAAAACATCCGGTTGGGCAGCGCGGGCGGCGGCCAGTGTCGCGCGCGGGTCGGAACTCACGGCCACCTCAAAGCCTTCAAACGGCAGCAGGGTGGACATGAGCCGCAGCATGGTAGGGTCATCATCCACGATCAGGACCTTCGGCACGGCGAGCTTCCTCTAGCAATGGGGTAGGTTCTTCAACACCCCGGCGTCCGTCCAGTGTCAGACGTTCCCCTTCAGTGACCACAGCCTCGGAGAGGGCCGCCCGGATCACATCCTCCACGCGTTCGGCGAAGATGAACTGCATCTCACGGCGGACCTCCTCAGGGACGTCGTCCAGGTCCCGCTCGTTACGTGCCGGGAGGATCACAGTTTGAATACCGGCGCGGTGGGCGGCCAAGACCTTCTCTTTGATGCCGCCAACAGGCAGGACATGGCCGCGCAAGGTGATCTCACCGGTCATAGCCACGTCGTTACGCACCGGGCGACCCGTAACGAGCGAGGCGATCGCTGTCGCCATGGTCACGCCTGCCGAGGGGCCGTCCTTAGGCACGGCCCCGCCAGGCACGTGGATGTGAATATCGTGCTTCTCAAAGTAATCGTCCGGGATGCCGAACTCCCTGGAACGCGAGCGCACATAGGAGAGCGCGGCGCGGGCCGACTCCTGCATGACATCCCCCAACTGGCCGGTGAGGATAAAGCCCTTGTTCCCAGGCATGGCGGCGGCTTCCACAAAGATGATCTCGCCGCCCACCGGCGTCCACGACAGGCCCGTAGCCACGCCCGGGGTCTGGGTGCGTTCAGCCACCTCGGAGAAGAAGCGCGGCTTGCCCAGGAACTCCGGGATGTCCCCGGCTTCAATCACCTGGGGGGCAGGTTTGCCTTCGGCGATACGCGTGGCCACCTTGCGACAGACACGCCCGATCTGCTGTTCCAGGGCACGCACGCCGGCCTCCCGCGTGTACTCGCGGACGATGCGGTGCAACGCGGCTTCACTGAAGCTCAGCTCGCCCGGTCGCAGGCCATTCTCGCGCAACTGGCGCGGCACCAGGTAGCCCTGGGCGATGCGCACCTTCTCGGTCTCGGTGTAGCCGGAGAGTTGCAGGATCTCCATACGGTCGCGCAAGGGGCCGGGAATAGGCTCCAGCATGTTCGCCGTGGTGATGAACATGACCTGCGACAGGTCAAAGGGCACGTCAAGGTAGTGGTCGCGGAACTCGCGGTTCTGCTCCGGGTCCAGCACCTCCAGCAGGGCGGAGGCCGGGTCGCCGCGGAAGTCCATGCCCAGCTTATCAATTTCGTCCAGCATGAACACCGGGTTGCGCGTGCCCACGCGCCGCAGGGCCTGGATGATCCGGCCCGGCATGGCGCCGATGTAGGTGCGGCGGTGGCCGCGGATCTCGGCCTCGTCGCGCACGCCGCCCAGGCTCATGCGGATGAACTTGCGGCCCATAGCGCGGGCGATGGACTGGCCCAGGCTGGTCTTGCCAACGCCGGGCGGGCCGACGAAGCACAGGATCACGCCCTCGCGTTCGCGGCGGATGTAATCAACGGTGGCATCCTGGCCCTCTGTCCGCCCTTCCTCTTCCGCCTTCCGCCGCTCCTGGCGCAGCTTGCGCACGGCCAGATACTCCAGGATGCGGTCCTTGATCTCCTCCAGGTCGTAGTGGTCCTCGTCCAGCACCCGGCGGGCGTGGGCAATATCCAGGTTATCGGGGGTGGTGACATTCCAGGGCAGACTGGTCAGCCAGTCCAGGTACGTGCGGATGATGCCATACTCGGCGGCGGCGCTGGGCAGCTTGGAGAGCCGGTCCAGTTCGCGGCGGGCCTCCTTTTCGGCCTCCTCCGGCATATGCGCTTCCTCAATGCGGCGGCGGAACTCCTCAATCTCGGCGGCCTGCTCATCGCCCTCGCCGAGTTCGCGCTGGATGGCCTTGAGTTGCTCGCGCAGGAAGAATTCGCGCTGCATCTTCTCCATCTCATTGCGCGCCTCGGTCTGGATTTTCTTGCCCAGCTCCAGCACCTCCAGCTCCCGCGCCAGAAGCTCAATCAGGCGGCGCAGCTTGGCCGAGACGCTGGTCATCTCCAGGATGGCCTGCGCATCGTTGAGGTCCATACGGATGTAGTTGGCGATGATATAGGCGAGTTGGCGCGGGTCCTCAACGGACATGATCGCGGCGGAGAGCTCAGCCGGCATGCCGGGAACCAACTCCATCAGCCGACGGAACTGGTCGGCGACGGTGCGCATGAGCGCCTGGACCTCCAGGGACTGTTCCACCACATCGGGCATGACCTGGACCCTGGCCCGCAAGTAGGGAGTGGTCTGGGTGTAGGGGCCGATGCGAATGCGCTCCACGCCCTGGATCAGCAGGCGGATGGTGCCATCGGGGGCGCGGAACAGGCGATGGACAATCGCAGCCGTGCCCACCTCAAAGACATCGTTGGGGCCCGGCTCCTCAAGCTCAGGGTTGCGGCTGGCGACCAGGCCAATCAGCTTGTTACCCATCACAGCGTCATCCACCAGCTTGATGGAGCGGGGTTGGCCCACCGTGATGGGCACAACAGTCAATGGATAGACCACCGTGCCGCGCAGGGGCAGGATGGGCAACTCCTCCGGAATGGCGATGGGGACCTCGGCCTGCGCTTCGGAGGCCAACGGCCCGGCGCCCTGCGCAGATGTGGGGATATTGGCCTGGGTCTGGAAGATCGGGTCAGTCACGTCTCTCGGTAGGATCATAGTCACTTGTGCTTACATCGAGGATGCGAACCCGATGGCTTTTCACTTTGGGGAGCAGGACCTTCAGGAAACCATCGTGATACGTCGCCTGGATCGCATCTTCGGCGATGGGAACAGGGATGAAGACTTCCGTATAGAAATCGCCATAGGGGATCTCCATCTGCAGGTAGGCGGTTTTCGGGGCAGGGTCCTGGCGTGTGCCGCTGATGGAAAGCACACGGTCAGTCAGGGAGACGGAGAACTCGCCGTTGCGCATCCCCGCGATCTCCACCTGAACGACAATATGATCCTCCGTTTCGTAGACATCTGTGGGGGGCCGCCAGTAATGGCTGTGCCGGATGACGATCCAGCGGCGGGCGGTACTGGGCACACCAAATAACCGCTCAATCTCACTTTGCAAGGCATCCGGGTCGTCTCCCAGTGATCTGCGCTTAAACACCATGGTCATCCTCGTTCATCGCTCATGAGCAGGATAGTCAATTCAATACACCATTTTACCACATTCCACAAGCTTTATCCACACCGAGTCAAGCCGTCGGATTCTATCCGACGGCTTCTGGTCTCAAACCCGCAACGCGGGTTTCCCATGCGTAGCCGTCGGTTTTTAACCGACGGCAGACTTGCACAGCGGCGCGGCACAGGGTATATTGGCCTCATGCGAATAGACCTGCACGTGCACAGCACAGCCTCAGATGGCCGCCTGACGCCCACCGAACTTGTTCACCTGGCGCTGGAACGCGGCCTGACTGCGATTGCCCTTACCGATCACGACACCACCGACGGTGTGGCTGAAGCGCAGGCCGCAGCACGGGGCACCGGCCTGGAGGTCATCGCCGGGGTGGAGATCAACACGGAGAGCGAAGACGGCGATGTCCATTTCCTGGGCTACTTCATCCGCCCTGAGGACGCCGCTTTCCAGGCGCACCTGGCCACGCTGCGCCATGCCCGGCTGGGGCGTGCCCGGCTGATGGTGGAGAAGCTGGCTCACCTGGGGTTGCCGCTGGATTGGGAGCGGGTGCAGGCGATCGCGGGCGAGGGCGCGGTCGGTCGCCCCCATGTGGCCCGGGCGCTGTTGGAACGCGGCTACATTACCACGATTAGCGAAGCCTTTGAGAAGTACATCGGTCATGAAGGGCCGGCTTACGTCCCTCGCTACCGGCTCACGCCGGAGCAGGCCATTGCCGCGATCCGCGCTGCCGGAGGCGTCGCCAGCCTGGCTCACCCGGCGGTTGCGGGCACGGTGGCGCTCATCCCGCGCCTGGCCGCCGCCGGCCTGGAGGCCATTGAGGTGTATTACCCCGATCACACCCCCGAACAGCAGGAGATGCTCCTGGCCCTGGCCCGCCAATATAACCTGGTGCCTACCGGCGGCAGTGACTTCCACGCCCTGGATGACCCCCACCACGCCGCGCTCGGCAGCCTCTGGGTGCCACCCGAGGTGGTGGAGCAATTGCGACAGCGGGCGAAATAAACCATAGGGGCATGGCATGTCATGCCTCTATCTCTTGACGTTTTACGACGCCGTGCTGAAGCCCAGCACGGCGGATGCTACGTTAGCCGGGGCAAATCCAGTAGAAGCACCTCGGCCAGCAGGCGCGGATTGGCATTGCGGTCCAGGTGCCAGGTGGCATCGCGCAGCAGAGCCACGATGCGCCGGGCCTGGGCCGCTGTGATGGCCTGGGCCAGGCGTTCCAGTTCGTGTGCGCGATCCGTGTTGGTTAATGGCGCCTGAGCGCGCGTTGTCACCAGGAGCAGGTCGCGCCACCAGCTCAGCCAGACCTCCAACGTCTGGCGCAACGCCTGTCCATCCCGCGCCAGTTCCTCGGCGTAACTGAAGCGGGCATTGCGGCTGGCTTTAAGCAGGCGCTGCATGTCGTCCAGGGCCTGGCTGCGCCGCACCAGAAGCTCAGGATCAGCCGCGGCCCGCAGTGCCCACCCCAGACGCCCCCCACACAGATGCGCCAGGGTCTCGGCCTGATCGGCGGGGACGCCCCGCGCCAGGAGGGCGGAGCGCACGGTGTGCAGGGGGAGAGGGCGCAAATTGAGCACCTGGCAGCGAGAGACGATCGTGGGCAGGAGGACATCGGCCTGAGATGCGGTCAGAATGAGGATGACCTGGGGAGGCGGCTCCTCCAGCGTCTTGAGGAGGGCGTTGGCGGCGTGGGCGTTGGCGGCCTCAAAGTCACACAGAATGGCGATGCGGTAGCGGCCTTCTACCGGTGTCAAAGCCAGCTCGTGTTGCAAGTCGCGGATCTGGTCAATGCGGATTTCCAGGCGTTGGATGCGCTCGCCGCTCTCTACAGGCTCAATCAGGCGGACGTCGGGGTGGCGGGGTTGGGCGGCATCGCTGCCATTGCCGATCAGGGTGCACGAGCGGCACTGACCGCAGGGGGGCTGGGGGCCGGTACAATTCAGGGCGCGCGCCAGGGCCAGTGCCAGCGTGCGCCTGCCCACGCCCGCAGGCCCGGTGAACAGATAGGCATGGTGCACCCGTCCCGCAGCCAGGCTCCGGCTGAGCAAGGCCACCGCCCATTCGTGTCCGATCACGCCCCAATGCGCCATACGCCTTTCCTCAGCAGGAGATTTTAGCAGGCGTGGCGTTGTGGCGCAAAGTCACCCTTCAGGACGGGGGACGGAAGACGGCGGCCGGTTTTAACCGCACGATTGCCTTTGCCGCAGGAAAGCTAAAGAGGCCGCCAACGGGGCCTGAGCGGGGGGAATTGGCGACCTCTTTAGGATGCTGGCCGGCTCAGCAAGAGGACAGGCGCCGGCGATATGGAATTGGGGATATATGCCTGACAAAAAGAGTATATCATATGATCGTCCCAAAAGCGTCCCAAAAGCGTCCCAAAATTCCGTATTAATTGCATTCATAGCGCTATACCAGCAATATATAGAGCGGACACGGCACGCGGTGCCCCTCCCAGTCGCCAGCCCAGGTCGCCCCGCATAGGGAATACATCCGAGGACGGCCTGTCGGTTGACGCCTACCAGGACATGGGCTATACTCTTATCCCTCTTGAAACAAGTCAAAAGGAGGATGGACGATGACCTATGGCCATTCGTAAAGCTGATGCGATCTGGACAGGGACGTTGCGCGAGGGGAAGGGGACGATGAAGCTGGGCAGCCTGGCCGTTGAGGGGCCGTTCACCTACGCTTCGCGCTTTGAGCAGGGTGAGGGGACAAATCCGGAGGAACTCATCGGCGCGGCCCACGCCGGCTGCTTTTCCATGTTCCTGGCGGGGCTGCTCACCCGAAACGGCTACACGCCCCAGCGCATCCACACCACGGCCACTGTGCATTTGACCGAGGGGCCGACGATCTCGCTGATTGAACTGGACACCGAAGCCGAGGTCCCCGGCGTGGATGAGCAGACCTTCCAGCAGCTTGCCGCAGAAGCCAAGGCGAAGTGCCCGGTATCCAAAGCGCTGGCCGGCGGACCGGAGATCAGGCTGACCGCCAGGCTGATCGCCTGAGAGCAGCGGAAAAAGCCGCTCACCGGGCAAACTAAGCGAGCACAGCGCAGTTGAAGGCGGCTGGCTTCAAAGGCCAGAACCGGCTGCCGCCTGGCCTGCCTGGCCCTCTTCACCGGATCCAAATCGGCCAGGGAGAGCCCAGGCACGCAACGGCTGGCATGGCCTATGCCCCGGCCAGCGCCTTCTCAATCTTCGCCCAGGTGTCGCGCAGGGAGACGGTGCGGTTAAACACCAACCGCTCAGGCGTGGAATCCGGGTCCACGCAGAAATACCCCACCCGCTCAAACTGATAGCGCGTGCCGGGCGGCGCCCCCTGCACGGACGGCTCAATACGACAGTCCGTCAGCCGCTCCAGCGAGTTCGGGTTCAGGCTGGCCTTCCAGTCCTCGTCCTCATCGGGCCGGGGCGTCAGGAACAGGTGGTCGTACAGGCGCACCTCGGCCTGGAGCGCATGGGGCACGGACACCCAGTGGATGGTGCTCTTGACCTTGCGCCCATCCGGCGCATCGCCGCCGCGCGTGGCCGGGTCGTAGGTGCAGCGCACCTCCAGCACCTCGCCCGTGCGCTCGTCCTTGACCACGCCGACGCACTTGATGAAGTAAGCGTAGCGCAGGCGCACCTCGCTGCCCGGCGACAGGCGATAGTACTTGGGCGGCGGGACCTCGCGGAAATCGTCCCGCTCAATCCATAGCTCCCGTGAGAAGGGCACCCGCCGCGTGCCCATACTGGGGTCCTCCGGGTTGTTGATGGCCTCCATCCATTCCACCTGGCCCTCGGGATAATTCTCAATGACCACCTTCAGGGGGCGCAGCACGCCCATGACGCGCGGCGCCCGCCGGTTGAGGTCATCCCGCACGCAGTGCTCTAACAGGGCAATATCCACCAGGTTATCGGCTTTGGTGACGCCGATGCGCTCGCAGAAGTCGCGGATGGCCTCTGGCGTGTAACCGCGCCGGCACATGCCGGCCAGCGTGGGCATGCGCGGGTCGTCCCAGCCGGTCACGTGGCCTTCGTTGACCAGTTGGATGAGCTTGCGCTTGCTCAGCACCGTATGGCTCAGGTTCAGCCGGGCGAACTCAATCTGCCTGGGATGGTGGATGCCCAGCGCGTCCAGGAACCAATCGTAGAGCGGGCGGTGATCCTCGTACTCCAGCGTGCACAGCGAGTGGGTGATGCCCTCAATGGAATCGGACTGGCCATGCGCCCAGTCGTACGTAGGATAGATGCACCATGTGTTGCCGGTGCGGTAATGCGAGGTCTTGCGGATACGGTACATCACCGGGTCGCGCAGGTTGAGGTTGGGCGAAGCCATGTCAATCTTGGCGCGGAGTGTCTTCGTGCCCTCCTCAAACTCGCCGGCGCGCATCCGGGCGAACAGGTCCAGGTTTTCTTCCACCGGGCGATTGCGGTAGGGGCTTTCCCGCCCCGGCTCGGTGAGCGTTCCCCGATACTCGCGGATCTCATCGGGGGAGAGGTCATCCACATAGGCCAGCCCCTTCTTGATCAACTCAACGGCCCATTCATAGAGCTGCTCAAAATAATCCGAGGCAAAGTACAGGTGCTCCCCCCAGTCAAAGCCCAGCCAGCGCACATCCTCTATGATGGCCTCAACGTACTCGGCCTCCTCTTTGGTGGGGTTGGTATCGTCAAAGCGCAGATGGCAGCGCCCCCCGAACTCCGCCGCAATACCGAAGTCCAGGCAGATGGCCTTGGCGTGGCCGATGTGCAGGTAGCCATTCGGCTCCGGGGGGAAGCGCGTGACCACGCGCCCGCCGAATTTGCCCGCCGCTACATCCTGGGCGACGATGTCACGGATGAAGTTAGGGGTTCTGGACACCTCCGCGTTGCTCATAGGGTCACTCCGATTTTACCTGCTGCCAGTCCTTCTCAACGCTCATGAGGTTCGTCCCTGGTAGCGGGAGGACGCCCCTCAATTCCCAGATCCAGGCCGCTTTCAAGCCAGGCCAGGTGCCTGCGTCGCGCCTGGATATAGTCATCTTCGCGTTAAACGATCTCAAGCGCCTGAGCGAGCAGCTTTGATGCCGAAGTTCGCCTCTTCACAGCGATCAGCTTCACCTTGAGCAGAAGCTCCTTAGGAAGCGCCAGGGTGATATTCTGTGTTTCCATGTCATGCCCCATATGAATTACGTGTATCACAAAATTACGTGAAAGGCAACCCGGCGAACCTCACGATGAAGCACGCCTTCATGCCAGGCCTGATCACGATCTGTTGATAGGATGTGGAGACTCAGTAGATCACAGGTTTGTCATGCTGAGCGCAGCGAAGCATCAGCGCAGCGAAGCATCAGCGCAGCGAAGCATCAGCGCAGCGAAGCATCTCCAATGTATGTTCAGGGGACCCTTCGTTGCCCCTTCGCCGCCCCTTCCCCTTCGCTGCGCTCAGGGTCAGGGCTTCGGCTCAGGGCTTTGGCTCAGAGCCTGCCCTGAGCCTGGCGAAGGGGTGACACTTTTGTGATCTACTGAGACTCAAAGGATGGGGGAGGGATGCTCAAAGCGGGCCATGCCCTCGGCCCATTCGCGCAGGCGCTTCTGGGCGGCGTAGTGAACCGTGCCCTCAGGATACGAACCGTCCGGGCCGCGTTCGCCCGCAGGGACGCCGGTGAGCAACTCCAGCCCCTCATCAATCGTGCGCACCGGCCAGACGTGGAACTTGCCCGCGGCCACCGCCTGCACCACTTCCTCGCGCAGCATCAGGTGGCGCACGTTCGCCGCCGGGATGATCACGCCCTGCGTGCCAGTCAGCCCGCGCGCCTTGCACACGGCGTAGAAGCCCTCCACTTTCTCCGTCACGCCCCCAACCGGCTGGATCTCCCCCCGCTGGTTGACGGAGCCGGTCACCGCGATGTCCTGGCGCAGCGGATAGCCGGAGAGGCTGGAGATGAGCGCATATAGTTCAGCCGAAGAGGCGCTGTCGCCCTCAATGCCCCCATAGCTCTGCTCAAAGGTGATCTGCGCCGAAAGCGTCAGCGGCTGGTCCTGCGCGTATTGCCCGCCCAGGTAGCCCGTGAGGATCATCACGCCCTTATTGTGGATCGGGCCGGCGAGGGCCACCTCCCGCTCAATGTTGACCACGCCCAGGCGGCCCATGAAGGTTCGGGCAGTGATGCGTTGGGGCTGGCCAAAGGCGTAATTGCCGATCTGCAACACCGCCGCCAGGCCGTTCACCTGGCCCACGACCTGGCCCTCGGTATCAATGAAGAGGATACCATCGCGCACCAGGGCGCGCTCGCGCTCCTCCAGCATGTTAGAACGATACACCTGCTCATCCAGCGCCCGGTTGACATCCTGCGCCGTTACCAGCGTGTGGCCGTTCTGCTGCGCCCAATAGGAGGCCTCATGCAGCAGGTCGGCGATGTCCCCGAAGCGCGTAGAGAGCTTGTTTTGGTCACCGGTCAGCCGCGAGGCGAACTCCACCACTTTGGCCACGCCCGTCGGGTCAAAGTGGAGCAGGCCCTCTGCGCGGCACCGGGCCGCGATGAACAGCGCCATCTGCTGCTCATTCTCCGGTGTGCGCTCCATCTCCACATCAAAATCGGCGCGAACGCTGAACGTCTCGCGGAACTCCTCATCCCCCTCGTAGAGGAGCGTGTAGAGCTGCGGGCTGCCCAGCAGGATGACCTTTACATCAAGTGGGATAGGCTCCGGCTCCAGCACCAGCGTGGGCGCAATTGGGGCGCGGGCGTCCAGCTCCTCAATGGCGATATAGCGGTTCTGCAGTGCGCGCTTGAGCGCATACCAGGCGAACGGGTCATTGAGGAGATTGGGCGCGTGGATGACCAGGTAGCCGCCGTTGGCGCGGTGCAGGTCGCCGCCCTTCACCAGGGTGAAATCGGTGACGAGGGCGCCGAAACGCACCTCGTGCTCAATGCGCCCCACGAGATAACTGTAAGTAGGGTGATCGGCGATGACGACCGGCGCGCCCTGGGTCTTGCTGTGATCCACGAGCAGGTTGACCGCATAGCGGCGCAGGCCAGGGGGTTCGCCGGGTCGGGCAGGCGGCCCTTCCGCTGGCTGTTCACCCTCGCGGGGGAGAAAGATGTCCACGCGGTCCAGGATGTCAGCGCGGACCTCATCAAGATAGCTCAGGACGCCCGCGATGGCCGCGTAGGTGTCCCGGAAATCGGCGATCTCACGGTCCACGACGCGGGCCGCGACCTGGCGTTGCAACTCACGCAACTGGCGCTGGGCCGCCTTCTGGCGCTGGTGGGCCAGGCGCAGGGCATCTTCCAGCGCGTCCTGCAGGTCACGGCGCGTCTCCTCAAGCTGCCTCCTGGCCTCGTCCGGCAGGCCCTCATACGCCTCCGGCGACATCACCTGGCCACCCTCCAGCATCGGCGCGGGCATCGGGCCGGAGGGCGTCTGCACAAAAGTGAAGTTACGGGCGGCGGCCTGAGCCTGGAGGGTGGCGAAGAGGGCATTGTTCTCATCTTCCAGCTTACGCTGGATGGCCTCGGCAGCCTGGGTGTAGGCCTCGGCTTCAAAGGCGCGGGGCAGTTCGCGCTGGAGGTCCTCAATGAGCGTGCGCATATCGTCGCGGAAGCGGCTGCCGTAGCCTGGGGGCAGGCTGAGCGCGCGCGGGCGGCGCGGCTCGGCGAAATTATAGACATAGACCCAGTCCGCCGGGGTAGGCTCGCGTATGGCGCGCTGGCGCAGGAAGCGGGCCACAGCCGTCTCGCGCCCGGTCCCGGCAGGGCCCATGATGTAGATGTGGAAGCCAGGGCTTTTGATGCTGATGCCGAATTCAATCGCCCGCGTGCCGCGCGGCTGGCCGATGATCTCATCTACATGGGGCAGCTCGGCGGTGCTTTGAAAGCGAAAGCGCTCAGGCGGGCAGACGCGCCGCAGTTGTTCGGGCGAAAGCTCCACAGGCATTCAGATACCCAAGGGATCAAGGACACTAACGCGAGAGATGCATGGGCATGATCACGTGCAAGAAGTTCTCGTTGCCAACGGCACGGATCACGCCGGGGCTGGAGGGTGTGGTCAACTCCAGCGCCACCTGGTTCGTGTCCACACGGTCCAGCACGTCAATCAGGTAGCGGACATTGAAGGCGATGTCCATGCCCGGCCCCTCCACGATCGCGTCCAGTTCACCGACATTGTCGCCGGTTTCCGCCGAGGTCGCCGTGACGGTCAGCCGTCCGGGCGAGACCTCCTCACCGGGGGCGATGGACAGGCGGGCGGTGTGGGCACTCTCACGGGCGAAGATGTCGGCGGTCTTGCACGCTTTGCGGAACTGCGCCGTGTCGGTGATCAGCCGCGTGCTATAGGCCCTGGGGATAATGCGGTTGTAATCTGGGAAGTTGCCTTCAATGAGTTGCGAGACCAGCTCCACATTGGTCATGTGGAACAGCACCTGGCCGCGCCCCGGCACAACGTGGACCGCCACCGGGTTCTGCTCATCGGCGCTGATGCGGGCAACCTCGTTGAGGGCCCGCGCCGGGATAACGAAGGCGATGGGGCTTTGGGGCGGCTCAACCAGGCTGGCATGACGCACCGAGAGACGGAAGCCATCGGCGGCGGCCATGGTGATGCGCTCGCCCTGGATGTCCACGTGGACGCCGGTGAGGATCGGGCGGCTCTCGTCGGTCGCCGCGGCGAACACGACCTGGTTGACCATATCGCGCAGGTCCTCGGCGCGGATCAGCGCGGTCACGGCACCGGGCAACTCCTCCTCGGCGGAGGGCATCAGCGGGAACTCCTGGGCGTCAATCCCCTTGATGCGCGCCTCGGTGCGGGCGCAGCGCAACTCCAGCATCTGATTGCGCACATTCAGCGCCATCTCAATGCGCTCCGGCGGCAGGCTGTTGACCAGATCGGCGAGGGTGCGGGCGGGTACAGTCGTCGCCCCCTCCTCCTCAATCTTGGCGCCGACCCAGCAGGTGATCCCCAGCTCCAGGTTGGTCGCGGCCAGCTTAAGGCGGTTCTTATCGGTCGCAATGAGGACATTGTTGAGGACCGGCAACGTGGTGCGCGCAGAGACAGCGCGCCCCACAATGCTCAGCCCCCTGGCGAGGTTCTCTTGCAGGCAAGATACTTTCATAGTTTCGTCCCCCGATAATAGCTCTCAGCATTCAGCTTTCAGCTTGAGTCGCCCAAACCCACATACTGGCTTAAAGCGGATGGCTGATCGCTGACGGCTATAGTATACACCAGATTTGGCGTCGGGGCTACCGGGCGCGATGAGGATCGTCTGAAATTATCCGGACTCAACGGATTCTCTAAGGGGTCAAGGAGATCGGCTCCTTGAAATCGTAGATGCCTTCACGGATGGCCCAGCGGTGCCCCTGTGGACAGGCCAGCATCTGCCCCGCAACGGTTAACTCATCGCTGCCGCAGAGGGGACAGCGGAACAGGGCGCTTTCGGGTGCGACCGGCCCGCCCGGCGGCGTGCACAGGCGCACGAACGTGCTGGGGCTGAGCTGCCACAGCGCCCCCACCGGTTGCAGCAGCCCATCAGCCGCAGCCAGGAGGCCCGCCGGGATCAGGCGCTTGAGGAACCCGGCACGGAAGTGGGAGACGCTCAGCCAGCGTTCGGGCTGAAAGCCAGCCTCCTCCAGCCGCGCCCGCATCCAACGCGGATGGAAATTGAAATTGAGCTTGACAAACTCCACCGGCTGGGGGTCAAAGGGATTCCACGTCTGGCGCCGCAGGAGGTAACGGGCGATAGCCTTCCAGCGGCGCTTGTTGGCGTATTCCAGGACGAAGACCGCCCCCGGCTTGAGGATGGCGCGGATTTGGGCCAGCGCGGCAGGCACATCGGCGATGTGATGGATGACGCGAACCATCGTTGCGGCATCAAACGCGCCCGGTACGAAGGGCAGGCGATAGACATCGGCGGCGACATAGAGGTAGCGCGGGTCCGCCCCCAGGCGTTCGCGGGCCTCGGCCAGGAGCGTGCGCGAGTAGTCCAGGAGAACGACCTGGCGGTAGCCCGCATACAGATCGGCCAGGCGGCCAAACCCGGCGCCGATCTCAATGATGCGGTCGCCGGTCGGCGGCAACAGGCGGCGAAGCGCCAGGCGTTCGGCGCGGTCCTCATACTCACGCCCCTGCCCCTCCCAAAACTCGGTGCGGTAGCGCGAGCCTTCGTAATCGCAGATGGGGCGATCAGATGGGATTGGAGCAGCCACCGTACTGTGTCCTTCCTGCCGGGAAGGACATCTTAGCACAAGAGGCCGCCAGGCGCAAAACGCCGCCATGGGGGCATGTGCGCCGCCGCTGGGATACTACTCCGCCGCGTCAATCAGCATCCCCAGGCGCTGCGCCAGCACCGGATACAGCACCTCCTCCGGTACACGCTCCTCTGCCTTCAGATTGGCCCAATTCGCCGGATGGGTGACGTAATGCAACAGGACCTCCCAGGTCGCCTTAGGGAGCTGCGGCGGCAGCGCCAGGATGCGGCTCTTGGTCACCACGCCACGCGGGATGCGCTGGTTGGGGTCGCGCACGAGTTGGATGGCGACGGTGGCGTACTCCATGATGGGGTCAAGGACCTTGGGCTCGCGTTCGCCGGGGAGAGCGCCGTAGCGTGTGCGGTCATGCGCGGTGAAGACCACCACCTGCACCTTATTCAGAAGCTCCTGGATGGTCTGGCGGATTTCGCTCTTCACCAGACCCCAAACCAGTTGCGACTGCTTCTCGGCGCGATGGGCCTCGCGCGCAAACACCGCCCGCGCCACCCACTCGCACCATTGCGTGGCCGTGTCTATGACCAGCGTTCCGTACTGGCCGGGTCGGACCGCCTGTAGTGCGCCGGCCAACCCCTCTGGCCCGCCGTAGGTGAGGCAGTCCTTCCAATCAAACTGGAAGTGGGCCTGATACAGCTTGGCCGAGCGTTCGGTGTCCAGGACCAGGATGGGCTTGTAGGGCGAGTTCAACCCGAAGAGGGTCTTGCCGCTCCCTGGCCGCCCCCAGACCAGGATCACATCAATGGGCGCCTGGCCCGGCTTGCGGCCATCGCCTCCGTGCGCCCGTTCGGGCATCGGCTCCATGCGCCTGGCGTGGCCGTTGCCCGGCTCGGCGGGTATGGGCGTGGGTTTCAATTGTGATGGCATGGCTGGCCTCCTTTATAAGCGCTCAACATCACCCTCCATTATAGCACATTTGTTCTATTTGTCAAGATGGCAGTTTCTTCGGGTGCATTCCATATCTGGGGCGAGTTTGTCACCCTGCGCGCAGCGAAGGGTCTCTGAGGTGCAAACTAGAGATTCTTCGCTGGGGCTCAGAATGACAGTCTGAAGGCGGCTGCCCCCAATGTGGAATGCACCCGTTTTTTCTCAGGGATGTCCCTGCTGTGAGGGGCGGAGATCAGTTGGGTCACCTGTCCCATTCAAAATGGGACACTCGCCCCTGTTCTACGCGCCCAGGATCGGGTAAATTATGACCAGAAAGGTGACAAAAATCACAATAGAAGGGTTGAACGAGGAGGAAAAATGGCAACCGCTATCTTGACACGGAAGGGGCATGTGATTCAGGATCCGCCCCTGGTACAAAAATTGCTCAATGACCCCCGCGCGGCCTGGGTCTGGCTGATCCCGCGCGTCTGGCTCGGCCTTCAGTGGTTGGACGCGGCCCAGCACAAGCTCACCGACCCGAAATGGGTGCAGACAGGGGAGGCGCTCAAGGGCTTCTGGATGAACGCGGTGAAGATCCCGGAGACAGGCCGTCCGCCGATCGCCTTTGATTGGTATCGCGCCTTCATCCAGATGCTGCTGGATGCCCAGGCCTACACCTGGTTCGCCAAGCTGGTCACTGCGGGCGAGCTGTTGGTAGGCATCGCGCTGGTTCTGGGCGCGTTCACGGGCATCGCGGCCTTCTTCGGCGGCTTTATGAACTGGAACTTCATGATGGCCGGGTCAGCCAGCACGAACCCCGTGCTCTTCACCACCGCGGTCGGCCTCATCCTGGCCTGGAAAGTCGCGGGCTACATCGGTGCGGACTACTTCCTGCTGCGTTGGATCGGCACCCCCTGGCGGGGCCCCCAGGTTGAAGGGGATGTGTCCACAGCACCGGCCAGCGGGCGCCAGGCCACCGCACCAGCCACAGCCGATTAACCTTCACGGCCTCGGCTTCATCTGCAGGGCCGCAGGACATGCTGCGGCCCTGCTTCCGTTCTACCGCCTCTCTATAACTCCGCGATCACGCGCAAGGCAATCGCCGCCGCCTCACGCTGCTCGGCCAGCCGTTCCGGGTCGGCCTGGATGCGCAACAGGTGGGCACGCACCGCAACGCGCTCCTCCGAGGTCAACGTCATCCAGGCCGCTGTGATCAGCGTCGCTTCGCCGCTGAAGATGTTCGCCCAGAATTGCTCCAGGTCGCTGAGGGGTTCTTCCGACAGGTCCATCTGGCCCATAACTTGCACCTTAAGGGAACATATACACACTTTCAGTTTAACATGAATGGCCGGTCTTGAACATCTACTGGCAAGCCTGGGATGCAGAACAGGAGCATCGGTTTTAACAACCTGGCTAAAGCCAGGTACTGGGAAACCCGATGCTGGCGATCGGCCCTGTCCTGATACTCCCTCCCCCCCTTGCGGGGGAGGGTTGGGGTGGGGGGCATACCCCACCGTAAACGGTGGGGCATCCTCTCCCCACCCTCCGTCCAGGGGGAGGGAATCTCCCAATGGGAAGCCCGGCAGATTTGTCCCGGTTTGTAATGCCGTGCCGGGCGTCAGGCCATTAAAACCGATGTCCCTGGGGACATAGAATTAGCCCAGTTGCATTTAAAATCAGGTTTAGTATAATATAGCTTGTTGCTGCTATACAGCCTTGCTCTACCCGACGTTAAATTTCTGAGCGTGCATCTGTAACTCAATTGCCGCCCTGACGCGGCATAACTGGACTTATCCACATGCCTATCACCGCCCTGACGCGGCGTCGTCAGGGCGGTGTGTTTATCCGCCTGGGGGGAGCGAATTTGTTGAGATGAAGCCAGTTAAACACAAGGTGCACTCTCGTGCAGGCAGAGCTACCCTCGCCCAGGACGCGCAAGAGATTGCGCGCGCCCACGCGGCTGAACGCCGGCTCCACTTCCTGGCTGAGATCAGCCACCTGTTTCACGCCTCGCTGGACATCGCGCAGGTATTGGAGCAGGTGCTGATCAAGAGCAGTGAAGTGCTGGGCCAGAGTAACGCCGTCTTTCTACGCGAAGGGGATGAACTGCACCTGGCAGCCCTGCATCACCCCGACCCGGCGATGGCCGCGCAGTTGCGCGCTTTCTACAGCCAGAACCCGGCCCGCTTAGGCGAGGGCATTGTGGGGTGCGTGGCCGAATCCGGCCAGCCGGTCTGCCTGTCCGGTTTATCCCCGCAGGACCTGCGCGATCTGAGTTCGCCCGCTTATCGCACCATACTGTTCCAATCCGCACCGGCCACATTTCTGGCCGTGCCGCTCCAGGTGGGCGGCCAGGTGATCGGCGTTTTCTGCTCCGCCAGCCGCGTCCCAGGCCGGCGCTTCACCCTAAACGATCTCAAGCTGGCGCAGGCGATTGCCGGGCGGGCCGCCGTGGCGATTGAGAACGCCCGCCTTTACCGCGAGTCACAGGAGCGGCTGCGCCAGCAAACGATCCTGTACGAGGCCAGCGTGGCGCTCTCCTCCGCCGCCTCGTTAAATGATCTCCTCAGTGCCCTCAGCCTGCACCTGTGCCTGGCGTTGAACCTGACCGGCGTGGGCATCAGCCTGGCGGCGCTGTCCCGGAACAGGATCGTGCCCACCCAGGTGTATGACGCATCGGGCCTGGTCACGGTGCTGGATGAGACCACAGGGGAGATATACCAGCAATTATCCACCGTCATTGAGGCAGCCCAGTGGACGGAATCTCAGGGCAGACCCCCCAGCCTCCTCATCCGCACGGGCGAATTGCAGGCCAGCCCGGAGGCGGAAGCGCTGCTTAAGGTATTTCAGGCCCAGACCCTCCTTATCATCCCGTTGGTTGCCAGGGGCGAATCCCTGGGGCTGTTGGAACTGTATGACAGCCGCACGCCGCGCCGGTTCAGCCCGGAAGAGACCGCCCTAGCTCAGGCGCTGGCGCACCAGGCGGCGACCGCCATTGAAAATGTGCATCTGCTGGAGTCGTTGCAAGCCACGTACGACGAACTGCAAGAGGGCAGCCGCCTGAAGGACGAATTCATCCAGAACGTCAGCCACGAACTGCGCACCCCCCTGACCTTCATCAAGGGGTACATAGAGCTACTGCGCGAAGGGGCCTTTGGCTCGCTGAGCAACGAGGCGCATCATGCCCTCAACGTTGTCGCCGATAAGACCGGCCAGATCATCCGCCTGGTGGAGCGCATTGCCACCCTGCACATGATGACGCAGCAGAAGCTGAACCTGGAGCCGCTAGACCTGAACCGCCTGGCTCAGGACGCGGCGGAGCGTTTCCGCCCGGTGGCCGAACAGGCCGGCCTCAGCCTTCATATTGAGCTGGCCCCGGCACCTGCCCCCATCATGGGCGATCCGTTACAACTGCCTCAGGTATTTGATTGCCTGCTGGAGAACGCCATTAAGTTCTCCCCCCAGAACAGTCAGGTGGCCCTGCGCGTCCACAGCCGCCCCGGCATTGCCTGGGTGGAGGTTGAAGACCATGGCATCGGCATCCCGCCGGACAAGCTGGACAAGGTCTGGACGCCCTTCTACCAGGTAGAGGGGCACATGAAGCGGCGCTTTGGCGGCGCGGGCGTGGGGCTGGCGGTCGTCAAGCGCGTGATCCAGGCGCATGGCGGCCACGTCTGGGCCAATAGCCAGCCGGGCCAGGGGTGTACGTTCGGTTTCGCCCTGCGGCGCATGGACGCGGGCATGTAAGGAAGTGATTTTACCCCCCACCCCAACCCTCCCCCACCCAGTACCAGGCTTCAGCCTGGTTGGGAGGGGGCACGTTCCCTCCCTCTCAACATATGAGGGGGGCGAGAAAGGCCGCCCGGCCTTGCCGATCTGCTCATCCTCAAGTATGATCAGGCCGAAAGGTACACAACGGATTATCCTGGAACGTCGCCTTCGGCGACAGGAGTCAGGGGAATTGCGCGTAGCTCTGTTCGTGACCTGCCTGGCCGACCTCTTCTATCCGCAGGTCGCCGAGGGCGTCGTCCGCGTGCTGTGGCGCCTGGGCGTGGAGGTGGATTTCCCTCAGGCGCAGACCTGCTGCGGTCAGCCTGCATACAATAATGGCTACCGTCGCGACGCAGCGATACTGGCCCGCCATTTCCTTGACGTCTTTGAGGCCGCCCCCTATATTGTCACACCCTCCGGGTCCTGCGCCGCCATGGTGCGCAAGGTGTACCCCAGCCTGTTCGCCGACGACCCGGCCCGCCGCACCCAGGCCGAAGCCATCGCCGCCCGCACCTACGAGTTCTCCGAGTTCCTGGTGCGTGTCCTGGGTGTGGAAGATGTCGGCGCCACATACCCCGCCACAGTGACTTATCACGATGCCTGCCATCTGTCCCGCATGTTGGGCGTGCGCGACGAGCCACGCCGCCTGTTGCGCGCCGTGCGCGGCCTGACGCTGGTGGAGATGGAGCGGCCTGACTGGTGCTGCGGTTTCGGTGGGGCGTTCTCCGTGCATATGCCCGCTATCTCCACGGCCATCCTGGCGCAGAAGATCCAGCGGGCCAGCGCGACAGGGGCCAATGCGCTGGTCACCAGCGATGCAGGCTGCATGATGCACATTGCCGGGCGGCTGGCGCGGCTGGGCGAGCGTATGCGCGTGCTTCACCTGGCGCAGGTGCTGGCAGGGGAGGAGCAACCGCCTCAATCCGGGTGAGGCGCTGCGCTCTGAACCTGCTAGAGTGCGGGGCGAGGTTGGCGGGTGTAAGCGATATAGCGGTGCACCTGATCAGGCGTGAGCGGTGTGGGCCCGACCAGGGCCAGGTAGTCATCGGCCCAGAGTTGACCCGCCAGGTGGCGCTGGCGCAGCCGGGGGAATTCGGCGAAGACTGTCTCGGTGGTCAACCGCTTGAAGGTCTCCACGACAGCCGCAGCCGCATCGCCTGGCCCGGTAGCCACAACGGTATGCACGTACTCTGGCTGCACCTCCAGGTGGCGCACCTCCCAGCCATAACCGTGCGCAATCTCCTGGATGAGCTCAGCCAGTCGTTCAGCCAGATCGCCCACCAGTTGCGTCGTAGGGAAGCGCGGCAACCACACCAGCGCATAGCTCAGGTTGTACACGCCATGGCCCGCGCGGCGCGCCCCGGCAAAGGGATCGGCGCCTGGTGGAGCCGCTGCGGCTGGCTGCGCCGCCGCTGGGGGAACTTCCGGCCTCCTCCTTTCCTCCGCCAGGCGGGATAGAGCCTCCGCTTCGCGTTCCCAGCCTGGCTCAATGGCCTCAACCGGTGGGGCAACCTGGCCCAGGCCCGCGACGGGCTGCTCCGCCTCTACCTCTGGCTCTGGCGCATAGCGCAGGCGTTCGGAAATGCGCCGGGCCTGGCTGCGGATCACGCTCAAGGGCGTATCGGCGTGGAAGACAAGCGAGAGCACCGCGTGATTGATCACCGGCGCGGAGTACAGGAGATAGTCCGGCCCATCGGGCTTCAGCCGGACGAAGCGCACCTGGGCCTCGTTGCCGATGGGCGCTCCGCCGTTCTCGCGCCAGCCCTCAGCCACCAGCGCCGCCAGCGCCTCCACCTCCTCACGCGGCAACTGGCCGGTATACGTGACCAGCTCGCCGGTTTCGGTCAAGAGGGCGGCCTCGGCCCCGGCTTCAAGCGCGAGCGTCTCCAGTTGCCGCGCCGCGCGGATGACAGCCTCCGTGCGCGGTGGCCGCGCAGGGGAGGAGGGGCTACGCACCAGCGCGGCTGCGATGAGGGCGGGCAGTTCAGCGAAAGCCACCGGGCGGCGGAGCACCCCCTGAATATCCAGGGCCGCCAGTTCGTCCGGGTTGAAGTCGGGATCGCGTGGGCTGACGATAATGCGCAGGTCGGGTTGCTGGCGGCGCAGGGCGCGGATCAGCTCAGCGCCCTGCAGGTCCTCCAGGCCCAGGTCCAGGATGGCGAGATCAAAGGGGGCAGCAGCCTGGGCATCCAGGGCAATCGCCGCGGAACCGGCGACGGTAGCCTGATACAGGCCACTGCGTTCAATCGCCTGCTTGAGTGTGGCTGCAAAGGCCACATCGCGGTCAGCGATCAGGATGCGCCTGCGCACAGCCATCAATCGTCCGCCATCCCTGGCCGAAGATCAGAGGTCTGACCACCCGCGGGCTTCCGGCAAGCGCCGGAGCCCCGTCTCAGCATCCATGCTTTTCTTTAACATAACTTGATTGTAGCCGTCATCAGCCCAAAAGTCAACGAGACAATAGTCCACATATCTTAAAGAGAGACAAGGGAGGGGGTAAGATACCCCCCACCCCAACCCGCCCTCGCAAGGGGGGAGGGGGTGAACCTCCACCACGATGGGATAGGCCCAATTGTGGACACAAGGTTGCCAGGCGGGCCAAAAGGCCACTATAATACCCGCTGTGCTGGATGCATTTTTTAGGCCACAGTCCGTAGCCGTGATCGGCGCCTCGCGTGACCCTGCCAAGCTGGGTTATGCGGTTGTCGCCAATCTGATCCGCGTGGGCTACCCGGGCCGGATTGTGCCTGTCAACCCCAAGGCGAGCGAGGTCCTGGGCCTGCAAGCTTACCCCAGCGTCCTGGCTGTGCCGGGTGAGATTGACCTGGCTGTGATCGTCATCCCCTATCCACTCGTCCCCGATGCGCTGCGCGAGTGCGGGCAGAAGGGCATCCCCGCTGTTGTCGTCATCAGCGCTGGCTTCCGTGAAGCCGGTCGGGAAGGCTTTGAGCGCGAACTGGAATTGATCCGCATCGCCCGCGAGTACCAGATCCGGCTGATCGGCCCCAACTGCCTGGGTGTGATTGACACCTTCACGCCGCTCAATGCCTCCTTTGCCGCCGGGATGCCGCCCCAGGGGCCGATTGCCTTCATGTCGCAGTCGGGCGCCCTGGGCACAGCCATCCTGGATTGGGCGTTGGGGGATAGCGGCATTGGCTTCTCGCGCTTCGTCAGCCTGGGCAACAAGGCCGACGTGAGCGAAATTGACCTGCTACAGGCCTGGGCGGATGACCCCAACAGCCGCGTCATCCTGATGTACACCGAGGGCCTGACCGATGGACAGAAGTTTATAGAGGTGGCCCGGCAGGTCAGCCGTGTCAAGCCCATCGTCGCAGTTAAATCGGGCGTGACTCAGGCCGGGACGCGGGCGGTCTCCTCGCACACCGGTTCGCTGGCCGGTTCGGAACAGGCCTACCGCGCCGCCTTCCAGCAGGCGGGTGTGCTGCGCGCCGACTCCATGGAAGCCCTGTTTGACTATGCCCTGGCCTTCGCCTATCAGCCGCCCCTCCCCGGCAACCGCATTGCTATTGTGACCAACGCCGGTGGCCCCGGCATCCTGGCCACCGACGCGCTGGAGCGGGCCGGATTGGAGCTGGCCCGCCTGCAACCGGAGACCATCCGCGCCCTGGAGACCTTTCTGCCCGATGCGGCCAGCGCAGCCAACCCGGTGGACGTGCTCGGCGACGCCCGCGCCGACCGCTACGCGTTCGCACTGCGACACGTCCTGGCCGACCCCAATGTGGATGGCGTCCTGGTCATCCTCACCCCCCAGGCGATGACGGAGATTGAAGCCACCGCGGAGGTCGTGGTCCAACTGACCAGGGAACAGCCTCCCCAGCGGGTCCGCCCGATCCTGGCCTGCTTCATGGGCGAAGCCCGCGTCCAGGCGGGCATCCGCATCCTGAACCAGGGCGGCGTCCCCAATTATCCCTTTCCGGAACGGGCCGCCAACGCCTTCCAGGCGTTGGCGCGCTATCGGGCCATCCGGGCGGAGCCACTGCCGCAGTTTGAGCATTTTGAGATCGATCAGGCCAGGATCAGAGAAGTGCTGGATAAGGCGCGGGGGGCGGGCCGGGTCAGCCTGGGCGATGCGGAAGCGCGGGCAGTGATGGCAGCCATCGGGTTGCGCGTGCCAGAGTCCAGGATCGCGGCAACGCCGGATGAGGCTGTGGCTGTGGCGGAGGCCATCGGCTATCCAGTGGCGCTTAAGGTCGCCTCGCCCGACATCCTGCACAAGACCGACATCGGCGGCGTTAAGCTCAATCTGGCCACGGCCAGTGATGTGCGCGACGCCTTTGAGCTGATCCTCTATCGCGTCACGCGCTACATGCCCGACGCCGAGATTTGGGGCTGCCAGGTGCAACGCATGGCGCCGCCGGGGCTGGAGGTGCTCGTGGGCATGAACCGCGACCCGCAATTCGGGCCGCTGGTGACGTTCGGCCTGGGCGGCATTTACGTTGAGGTCTTGCGCGACGTGACCTTCCGGGTAGCCCCCTTCTCGCGGCGCGACGCCGAAGCCATGCTCCGGGAGATCCGCGCCCATGCCCTGCTGGAGGGCGTGCGCGGGCGACCTGAGGCCGACATTGACGCGATTGTGGAGACCCTCTTGCGCGTCGGCCAGCTCGTCACCGACTTCCCGGAGATCGTGGAATTGGACATCAATCCGCTCATTGTGTACGAGAAAGGGCGTGGCGCACTGGCCCTGGACGCCAGAATGGTTCTCAAGGCATGAGGCACAGCGAAGGACAGCGACTATGAAAGCACTTTACATTTCCTCAACTGAGACCTTCTCCGGCAAGACGGCCTTCTGCCTGGGGATTGCGCGGCGGATGCAGGCCGATGGCTATCGGGTGGGCTACCTGAAGCCGCTGAGCATGCAACCGCACCAGGTGGATGGGCGCATCCTGGATGAGGACGCCGAGTTTGTGCGTCAGGTCCTGGACCTGAAGGAGCCGCCGGAGGTCCTGGCGCCGGTGGTATTGACGCGGGCGCTTCTGGAGAGCCAGCTTCGCGGCGAACTCCAGCGCGACTTCGTCGCCGAGGTCCTGGCCGCCTTCCGCACCGTCTCCCGCGACAAGGATGTGGTCCTCCTGGAAGGCGGCGCCTCGTTGCGCGATGGCTACGCCATTGGGCTGAGCACACCGGCGATGGTGCGGCTGCTCGGCGCACAGGCCCTGGTGATCGTCCGCTGGCGCGGCGAGACCCACCTGATAGATGATGTGCTGGCGGCGCAGGTCCGCCTGGGCGAAGCGCTGCTCGGCGTCGCCATTAACGCTGTGCCGGAAGCGGGCTGGCGCTTCGCCGACGACATCGCCCGCCCCTTCCTGGAGAACCGGCGTCTACCGGTTTTCGCTATCCTGCCTCAGGAAGCCAAACTGGCGGCGATCAGCGTGGGCGACCTGGCCGACGTGTTGCAGGGCCAGTTCCTGGTCCATCCGGAGAAACGCGATGACCTGGTGGAGAGCCTGACCGTCGGCGCGATGACGGTGGAGTCCGCGCTGCCCCGCTTCCGACGGCAGGTGAACAAGGCCGTGATCACCGGCGGCGACCGCACCGACATCCAGTCGGCGGCGCTGGAGACCTCCACGCGGGCGCTCATCCTGACGGGCAACCTGCATCCCAGCCCGGTGTTGCTGCAACGGGCCGATGATCTGGGCGTCCCCGTGATCCTGGTGGCGCAGAACACGCTGGAGGCAGTTGAGGCGATTGAGCGCGTCTTCGGCAAGACGCGCCTGGGGCACCCAGAGAAGCTGGCCCGCTTTGAGGCGCTCCTGGCGCAGCATTTTGACTTCAAGCGCCTGTATGAGGCGCTGGGGCTTTGACGGGAATGAGGCGCGCCGTTATAATCGGCCACAGGGGTAGGACAGAGGGCACAACAAACAACATCGGAGATCAGCCCGCGCCTGGAGCAGGTCTCTAGACTCAGTAGATCGCAGAAGTGTCACTCTGAGCCAAAGCCCTGAGCCGAAGCCCTGACCCTGAGCGCAGCGAAGGGGAAGGGGAAGCGAAGGGGCAGCGAAGAGTCTCTTGTGAGCTTCATAAGAGATGCTTCGCCAGGCTCAGCATGACAAACCTGTGATCTGCTGAGGCTCATTGCCTGGCCTGATAGGGCACTGGCGGACCGTGCCCCGATAGTGGTCGTAATGGAGGTGAATGGTTTTGCCTTACAATCCTGCCTATAACACAGCCCCATTTGTGGACTTTGCGTCCGTTACACCAGAGACGCCGCTTCGGTCGCTCAACCTGAACTGGCGGGAGCAGGACCTGCCGGAAAGTGAAAGGACAAAGCACGTTCACCGCCTACATCCATACCTGGGCAAGTTCATCCCGCAGTTAGCAGAAATCTTTCTACGCAAGTTCCGTCCGAAACTGGTCTGCGACCCGTTCTGTGGCTCTGGCACGACCCTGGTAGAGGCCATAACCCTGGGAATTGATTCAGTAGGTTGTGACATCTCAGAGTTTAATTGCCTTCTTACACGTGTTAAGACCGCTCATTATGACATATCCCTGTTGGAATACGAGATCAAGGATATTCTAACGAAACTCAATCTACAACTGGGGGGCGGATTATTTTCTGATCATACGATGCGTTTTGAAACCGACAGCGAATATTTGAAGACGTGGTTCCATCCTCAAGCACTACACCAGTTACTTTGCTATCGGGCACTTATCGCCAACTACCAATACCAGGATGTGCTTAAGGTGATCCTCTCACGAGCTGCCAGGAGTGCCCGGCTGACAACGCATTATGAACTGGATTGGCCTAAGAGGCCCCAGACTGAACCCTATTATTGCTTCAAGCATAGTCGTATCTGTCAGCCGACGGATGACGCACTCCAGTTTCTTAACCGTTATAGCCTTGATACGCTAAAGCGCATTAAAGACTTCCATCGGATCAGGAAAAATGCTTCGGTCCAGGTCATTTTCGGCGATGCCAGGCACGTTGATTTCCCGGCTGGGATTGACCTGGTACTTACCTCACCGCCTTATGTGGGCATTATTGACTATCACGAGCAGCACCGTTATGCCTATGAACTCCTCGGCCTAACCTGGCGGGCAGAGGAAGAGATTGGCCCTGCTTTTAAGGGCAGTTCAAAATCGGCCCAGCAAGAATATATCAAACAGATTGCCGCTGTCTTTATGAATCTGCGCCCCCGCCTGACACCGAATGCCGCTGTGGTCATCATCGTTAACGACAGATACAGACTTTACGACGATCTGCCCTCTAAACTCGGCTTTGTTTTGGATGAACGGTTAGAACGCCATGTCAACCGTAGAACGGGGATGCGCAGCAATGATTTCTATGAGTCTATTTTGGTGTGGAGGCAAACCTAGGTGCAAAGAGAGACACGCCAAAAAGTAGCCACCTTGCTCAAAGACTTCGTTATACGGCTGACGCGCGTTCAATATAGCATTGAAGAACTTCAGAGGGCTTATCCTTTCCATTCACTGTTCTTCCGTGATGAGGCTATCATTGCATTCAAACGCCAGCGTTCCATTGTGACTAGCCTGGGGCAGAGGCTTTACCCCAGGCTGGCACGCATTATCGCCGAAGAGCACTATAGCGACGTCCACCTGGAAAGAGAGTTTAGAGCAACTGTAGATGGGGCGGTTGCAGATACAATTGATCGTATCGTGACTGAGTTGCGAGTCAGGCAACGCAAGCCGGATCACGCACAGGAGATCGCTGAGGTTTTAGGGGCAAAAGGTGGCGAACGCCGCGAGGTAGTAATCACTGCTGACCTGTTTATCGGTGACTTCATACCAGGCCCTTTCTTTGCCGAGATCAAGAGTCCACTGCCCAATTTAGATGTAGCTGCCGAGTCAAAGAAGAAAATTTTAACTTTCATTGCCCTGCATCATGATAAGAACCCTGAGGCTTATCTTGCCTTCGCCTATAATCCCTTCATCAGCCGCGAAGCCTACAACCATCCATTTACTGGTCAGATTATGGACCTGGCAGCAGAAGTGCTAATAGGTGAAGAGTTTTGGGACAAGATCGGTGGTAAAGGGACATACACACAGTTGCTGGACATCATTGAGGAAGTGAAGGAGGAAACCGCTAACGGCTGACAGCGGATGTATTTGCCCTAATAGATTCTGGACAGATGAACACGCTCTACATCCTGATCGGCGCTCAAGGCGCTGGCAAGACGCACTGGGCGGAGCGCAACCGCGAACGCCTGAACGCGGTCGTCCTGGCCTCGGACGATGTGCGCAACGACATGGTGGCCCAGGGCTGGGGCGACCCCCGCGATGGTGATCAGGTCTTCGCCGAGGTAGAACGCCGCTTGCGGCGGCTTCTGGCAACCGGGCAGGATGTCATCCTGGACGCCACGCACTGGCAGCGCCGTTACCGCCGCTATGCCCTGGACGCCGCCCGTGAATACGGCTATCGCACAGTGGCGGTCTGGTTTGACCTGCCCCTGGAAGTCGTCCAGGCGCGCAACGCCGGGCGGGATGACACAGCCTGGGGGTATCGCGCTGAGGACAGCGCGTTCGTCGCCCGCGTCCATGCCGGCCTGGAGCCGCCGGGCGCGGACGAGTTTGATGAAATACGACGAATGACGGATAAAAGCAGTAGCCAGTAGTCAGTAGTCAGTAGTCAGTAGTCAGATGTCAGATGTCAGATTGTCTGACTCCTGATGGCTGTTATGGAGGTGAATCATGACCATCATTGAAGCGATTCTGGCGCGGGAAGTGCTGGATTCGCGTGGCAACCCGACCGTAGAGGTAGAGGTCTCACTGGAAGATGGCTCGTGGGGGCGTGCCATTGTGCCCTCGGGGGCGAGCACCGGCGTGCACGAGGCCCTGGAACTGCGCGACGGCGACAAAGGGCGCTACGGGGGCAAAGGCGTGCTGAAAGCGGTTGAGAACGTCAACACGACGATCAGCGAGGCGCTGGTGGGCTGGGACGCCACCGATCAGCAGGGCATTGATAAGACGCTGATTGAGCTGGACGGCACGCCGAACAAGTCCAACCTGGGTGCGAACGCTCTCCTGGGGGTGAGCCTGGCTGTGGCCAAGGCCGCCGCCAATGCGCTGGAGCTGCCGCTGTACCGCTACCTGGGCGGCGTCCATGCGCACACCCTGCCCATCCCGTTTATGAACATCCTGAACGGTGGCGTCCACACCGCCTGGCAGTCCACCGACTTCCAGGAGTTCATGATCGCGCCCATCGGCGCGCCCAATTTCCGCGAGGCGTTGCGCTGGGGCGTTGAGGTCGTGGGGGCGCTGCGGCGCGTGCTCAAAGAGAAGGGGTATAGCACGCTCGTCGGCGACGAAGGCGGCTTCGCCCCGGCGCTGCGCTCCAACGTGGAAGCGGTGGAGCTTATCCTCCAGGCGATTGAGGCCGCCGGCTATCGCCCCGGCGTGGACATCGCTATCGCGCTTGACCCGGCCGCCTCGGAGTTCTATGAGGACGGCTCGTACCGACTGCGCAAGGAGGGCCAGACGCTGTCCAGCCTGGAGATGGTGGACCTCTGGGCACGCTGGATTGACCAGTACCCGATCATCTCGCTGGAGGATGGGCTGGCCCAGGACGACTGGGAGGGCTGGAAGGCGCTCATGGCGCGGCTCGGCGACCGCATCCAAATCGTCGGGGACGACCTGCTGGTGACCAATATCGCCCGCGTGCAGCGGGCCATCACAGAACGCGCCGCCAATGCACTCTTATGTAAGGTCAACCAGATCGGCACGCTCACCGAGGCGATAGCGGCGGCGGAGATGGCGTTGCGCGCCGGTTGGGGCCTGGTGATCTCGCACCGTAGCGGCGAGACCGAGGACGCCACCATCGCTGACCTGGCGGTGGCGCTGAACGCGGGCCAGATCAAGACCGGCGCGCCTGTGCGCAGCGACCGCGTGGCCAAGTACAATCAACTGTTGCGCATTGAGGAGGAGCTGGGCGATACGGCGGCCTACGGCGTGCCGCGTCCGCTGTGGAGCACACCACGTGCGAGTTAGCCTGCGGCGTGGGTTGAAGGTTCAGGGGTTGGCGCTGCTGGTGGCGCTGCTTGTCGCCTGCACACAGCAGCCGCCACCGCCAGCGACGCCGACGGTGGCCGCGCCGACGCCCACGCCGCGGCCCGCGCCCACCCAGGCGCCCAGTGAACAGGGCGGGGTGCCCCCAGGCTTCCTGCGCCATGTGGACCAGGTGGGCGGATACACGCTCATCTACCCGGATGATTGGGCGCGGGTGCCAGGCAAGGAGGGCAGTGTGCGCTTCGTTGCCAACCCGCTCGCCCTGGCCGAACCCAGCCCGGCGGCCAGCGCCATGGTGATTATCCTGCCGGGCCGGGTGGCCGAGATTGAATCGGCCTCCGGCAAAACGATACGCAACTCCAAAGACCTGCTGGATTATGTGCTGGAGGGGCTGCGTGCGGAGCAAAACCCCAGCGTTGGCCCGGTGGAGCTGTTTGAATCCAACGGCCTGGTCTTCGCTGCCGCCCAGGTGAGCTACTATGATACGGATTACCGCCTGGACGTGAAGACCTGGGTGGCGGCTACGGTGCGGGGAGAACGGGCACTGGTCGCCGTGACTGGCTCACCAAAGGAGGAGTTTGACACTTACCTGCCCCTGTTCCAGAGGATGGTGCATACGCTGGCTATGCTATAGCCGGCGGGGACGGGGTCATTTCCTGCGGCTGGCTGGCTCGTAGGCCGCCTCTTCGCTCTCCGCAGGGCCAACATCGGGCGCGGCAGGGGCGGCGCGGCGAGAGGCAGCGGGCGGGGTGGCGGCGGGCGTGCCGCAGTAGGGGCAGATGTCCCAGTTCAACTCATTCAGCCGCCCACAGTTCATGCACGTCTTGCGCAGGCGCGTGTGGCAACTGGGGCAGACCATCCAATCCGGTTCAATATCGCGCTGGCAGCCGGGGCAGATAGGCCGCTCCTCAATCTGCCGGAGCAGGGCCTCTTCTTCCAGGGCGCGTTGATAGGCCTCGGCCAGCGTCTCGCGTGGCCGCAGGATCAGGTAAATCACCAGGCCCGGCAGCAGCAGGACGGCGACGACGAGCGCGGCCAGGATCGCCGCGAAAATGTCCCGTGAGCGGGCGCGCATATCGCGGAAGGTCCAGATGACCAGGCTGAGCCATAGGGCGGAAAGAAACGCGCCGGTGAAGGCGATCAGGATCGTGATGTAGTTCGGGATGTCTTCTAAAGATGGCATGGGGTATTACCTTCTCCTTCGCTTCGCTGCTCAGAGACACGCTCAGCGATGCCGATTTGCCCCCTCCCCCACCCGGTTGGGAGGGAGCAACACCAATTCCCTCCCCCATGTAGGGGGAGGGTCAGGGAGGGGGTGACAGTATTGTTCACGGTCAGAGGGAATTATAGCAGGCAAAAGCAAGAGCGCAAACCCGGCCAAGGAGGCTCTGAATGAACAGCCCGGTGGAGTATCAGCCGATGATCCGCGACCTGCCCAGCAATGAGCGCCCCCGCGAGCGGCTGGTGCAGGCTGGGCCTGCGGCCCTGTCCAACGCCGAATTACTGGCGATCATCCTGCGCGTGGGTGTGAAGGGCGAAAACGTCGTGCGCATGTCCGAGCGCCTGCTGGCGAAGTACAAGGGGCTGGATGGTCTGGCCCGCGCCAGCTTCGCCGAGCTGTGCGCTGAGAAGGGCATGGGCCTGGCGAAGGCGGTCCAGCTCAAGGCCGCGCTGGAATTGGGGCGGCGCCTGCTCCTGACCTCGCCCAACGACCGCCCGACGGTGCGCTCCCCCGCCGACGCGGCGGCGCTGATCATGCTGGACATGGCCGGGCTGGAGCAGGAGCACCTGCGCGTCATCCTGCTGGACACGCGCAACCGCGTGATCGCCATTAGCGAGGTGTACAAAGGCTCGCTGAACAGCGCCATGATCCGCGTGGGCGAACTGTTTCGTGACGCCATCCGCCACAACTGCGCCGCTCTCATCGTGGCCCACAACCACCCCTCCGGCGACCCGACCCCCTCACCCGAAGACATCGCCGTCACCAGGCAGATCGTGGAGGCGGGCAAACTGCTGGACATTGAAGTGCTTGACCACCTGGTGATCGGGCAACGGCGCTATGTGAGCTTGAAGGAGCAGGGGCTGGGATTTGGATGACCCTCCGCGTCTTCCCCTTTGCGTTTTGGTGCGGGTTAAGGGAAAATTAATCTCATGCAAACAAGGTCTCTTTTATCGGTTTTCGCCCATCCCGATGACGAGTCCTTCGGGTTGGGGGGCACACTGGCTCATTATGCCGCCCAGGGCGACTTTGTTGCCCTGGTATGCGCCACGCGCGGCGAGGTGGGCGAGATCGCCGACCCCGCCCTGGCCACGCCCCAGAACCTGGGCGACGTGCGCACAGCCGAGCTGAACTGCGCGGCCCAGGTTCTGGGCGTGTCCGAGGTCATCCTTCTGGGCTATCGCGACTCCGGCATGGCCGGGACGCCGGAGAACCAGGACCCGCGCGCCTTCATGAACGCCCCTGCCGACGAGGTGATCGGGCGCCTGGTGGGCATCATCCGCCGCCTGCGCCCCCACGTGGTCATCACCTTTGACCCCAGTGGCGGATATGGCCACCCTGACCATATCGCCATCCACCGTCACACCGTGGCGGCCTTTCATGCGGCGGGCGACCCGGCCCGCTACCCGCAGCAAGGCGCGCCCTGGCAGCCCTCTCGCCTGTTCTACACCGTCTGGCCGCGCAGCTTCATGCGCATGCTGCGCGAGCAAGCGCAGGCGCTGGGCCTGGATATGGCCGAGATAGAAGCTTTGGAGCGGAGTGAAGCAGGCTGGCCCGATGATCACATCCAGGTCACCCTGGATGTCACCGGCCAGCTTGAGGTGAAATGGCAGGCACTGCACTGCCACCGCACGCAGTTCGGTGCGGACAACCTGTTGCGCCGCCTGCCCGAAGCGGCGGTCAAACAGGCGCTCGGCTATGAGTACTTCGCCCTGGCCTGGCCACAGCCTGCGCCCGGCGAACGCCTCCCCGACCTTTTCGCCGGGCTGGGCTAAGCCTCAGGCGGCTTCAGCCGGCGTGCATCACGACGCGTTCCAGCCTGCCGGCGGCCTCTTCCTGCCCGTCCTGGCGCAGGCCCTGGACCAATCCGGCCACAAACTCTTGAAAGCGCGGCGTGACCTGGGCGCGGCGCTCATCTAGAATGCGCCGGGCGGCGGTATCATCCGGCGCGGCCAGGAGCGCATTGACCAACTGGACCTCCGGCGGCGCGAGGCCCTGTATCTCCTGGAGCACCAGGTCGCCGATCTCCTCCAGGCGGCGCACTAGGTCGGTGCGGCCCAGGGCCTGGGCCGCCTCCAGGTTCGCGCTGAGGACGGTCATAAACACATCGTCCAACGCGGCCAGATGCTCGCGCACCGCCTGGCGCGGGTCCGGGCTGCTCAGGATCTGGCGCAGTGTGTTCGCGGCCTCCTGGAAGGCGGCGCGGCTGCGCTGGTCCAGGGCCTCCACAAGCTGCAGGATACGCTCGCGCAGCGCCTCCAGGCGACTGGCCTCCTCTACCTGGCCGGCGCTCTTCGCCTGGTCAATCCGGCCCGCCAGAATCAGGTAGAAGTTATAGTTGATGGCTGGCCGGCCAACGGTGACCAGGGCCTGGAGGGCCGCGTCATCGTCCTGGGCGGCGATGAGATGCTCAACGAGCATCTCCTGGGTCAGCCCGCCAGCCTCCTGTGCGGCTTTCTCCAGCTTCTCTATGGCGGCCTGCTGCGAGGCGACCTGCTGGCCGAAGGCGGTCAGCGGCAGCAGGCGCTCACGCAAGGCGTAAAGCTGCGCCGCCACGTTCGCCCGTCCCTCGGCCTGCGCCGCCTCTGCGGAGACCGTCAGCAGCTCAAAGAAGGCATAGTCCAGCTTATCCTGGTGCTCGCGGACGAGGTCGGCGAAGCTGGCTTCGTCGGCCTGGAGCAATTGCTGGGCCAGGTCCAGCCGGGCCTTCTCCTCCGCCAACATCTCCGGTGTGATGCCCTCGGCCTGGAGCACAGCCTCAATCAAGCTTTGCAGGTTAATGAACTGCCTGGGCTGGAGCAGGTAGCTCTTGCGCCGCTCCGGGGGTAACGCGCTCAGGATGCGGTTGGTCAGGTCGCCGATGAGCCGCTGCCGGTCCACTTCGCGCAAGTTCAGTTCCATAGGCATGTAGACCAGAAGCAGCTCCTTATCGGGGTCATGATAAACGATGGGCGTGGACAGCGCACCACGGAAGCCGCAGTGGGGGCAGGTGACTATGTTGAACCGGCCATTGAGCAACCGGGCCTTTGCCTGCGGGTCCTGGCTGACGTCAAAGATCTGCTCCAGCCGCGCATTGAACGGGCGACGGCAGTTGGGGCAGGTCACAGAGGTAAGAATAGCTTGTTGCATGGTGATCCTTTCGGGACCCCATTGTAACACAAAGGTTGACTTTCTCCCAAAGTTGGCTAGATTCAGTAGGTCACAGGACTGTCACCCCCTCCTTGCCCCTCCCCCCTTGTGGGGGAAGGCTGGGGTGGGGGAGACAAATCGGTGATAGACGGAGATGCCGCCTGATGCTGGACGTTGTCGCTGTTGGTCACGCCCTGGTGGACCGCATCTATCGGCTGGCGGCGCTGCCCCGCCCCGGTAGCGGTTCGCGCATCCTGGCCTCCTATGAGACCCCCGGCGGGTTGGAGGCCAATGTCCTGGCGGCGCTGGCGCGGCTGGGCGCCCGCGTCGGGCTGATCGGGCGCGTCGGCGACGATGCCGATGGGCAGCGCGTCCTGGCCGACCTGGACGCCTGGGGGATTGAGCGGCAGCGCGTTGCCGTCATTCCCGGCCTGCGTTCGGATTACTGCATCATCTGGGTTGACCCCAAAGGGGAGCGCATGATCTGCTGTGGTGGCGATGGTGTGCTCGGCCTGCGCCTGACGTCGGAGGACGAAGCCTATGCGGCACGGGCACGCATCGTCTTCGCCTCGGCCTACGTGCCCCTGGACGTGGTCGCGCCGCTCTTCGCCCGCGCCAGCGCCGAGGGCCGCCGGACCGCGTTTGACCTGGCGGACGTGCTCCCCGATCTGGAGGCGCGTGGCCTGCAGCGTGAAGCCCTGGTTGCCCTTATCCCCACCATAGACCTGTTCCTATGCAACGGCCTGAGCCTGTCCACGCTGATGGCTGAAGCGGACCCGCTGGCCGCCTTTGCTGCCTTCCGGCGGGCCTATCCCGGCCCCATCCTGGCGATGTCGCTGGGCACGGCGGGCGCCTGGCTGGCGCAGGGCGATGAGGTTGAGCACATCCCCGCCTTCAGCGTCGCGGCGGTGGACACGACTGGCGCAGGGGACGCTTTCCACGCCGGGCTGATTCACGGCCTGTTTCTGCGCGGCTGGGGTCTGGCGCGGGCCGGGCGTTTCGCGGCGGCGCTGGCCGCGCTGAACTGCCTGGGGCTGGGCGCGCGCAGTGGCCTGGCGAACGAGGAGGAGGTGGAGCAATTCCTTCACAATCAGCAGTTTGCCTGATCTCTTTTTGGGATATAGGGATATAATATAGGAGAAGCCAGTTTGAAACTCGCTTCACTATTCCTGGAAAGGAGGTGATTTCAGGGTAAAAGATAGCACTGACGTCGGGCCCTACAGCAGACATTCTTATCGGATTGGCCAAAGAGTTCGGTGAAAGGAGGTCTCCCATGCCGAAAACCATTGCTGTGATTGGGGCCCTGGACACAAAGGGCAAAGAATTCGCCTTTGTCAAGGCGGAGATTGAGCGCCGTGGGCATCGCGCCCTGGTCATTGACACCAGCGTTATAGGCCAACCCGTCTTTCAAGCCGATGTCCCCTCTGAACGGGTGGCCGAGGCCGGCGGCACCAGCCTCAAGGAACTTCAAGAGAAGGCTGATCGCGGCCTGGCGATGGATACTATGACCAAAGGCATCGCCAAAGTGGTCAAAGACCTCTACGACCAGGGCAAGATTGATGGCGTCTTCTCCATGGGCGGCTCAGCCGCCACAGCCATCGGCACCTCAGCCATGCGCGCCCTTCCCCTCGGCGTCCCCAAAGTTATGGTGAGCACCCTGGCCTCTGGCGACACCAGGGCCTACGTGGGCATCCGGGATGTGGTCATGTTCCCTTCCGTTGTAGACGTGGCCGGGGTCAACCGCATCAGCGCCCGCATCTACGCCAACGCTGTAGGCGCAATCGTTGGTATGGTGGAAACATCCCCACCCCAAATTGAGGAAAAGCCCCTGCTGGCGGCCTCCATGTTTGGGAACACCACCCCTATCGTCAACCGCTGCCGCGAGATCATGGAGAAGCACGGCTATGAGGTATTGGTCTTCCATGCGGTGGGCACGGGTGGCCAGACCCTGGAGAGCCTGGTGGAGGAGGGCTACATCACCGGCGTGCTGGACATCACCACCACCGAATGGGCCGACGAACTGGTGGGCGGCGTGCTCTCCGCCGGGCCAACGCGCCTGGATGCAGCGGCCAGTAAAGGGGTGCCCCAGGTCATTGTCCCCGGCTGCCTGGACATGGTCAACTTCTGGGCGCCGGAGACCGTGCCGGAGACGTTCAAAGGGCGGCGCTTCTACCAGTGGAACCCCAACGTCACGTTGATGCGGACCACACCGGAGGAGAACGCGGAATTAGGCCGTATCCTGGCCGAGAAAGCCAACAGGTCCACAGGGCCGGTGGCCTTCTTCCTGCCCCTTAAGGGTGTCTCCATGCTGGATGCCCCAGGTAAGGAGTTCTGGTGGCCGGAGGCAGACCAGGCCCTGTATGACGCCATCAAGAAGCACGTGCGGCCGGACATTCCGGTGTATGAGCTGGACAATAACATCAACGATGATGAGTTCGCCGACGCCGTGGCGAACAAGATGTTAGAGTTCCTGGGGAAGAAAGCTTAAGGAGGGATACCATGGGCAAGAGAATCCCGCGAGAGGAGATCCTGAACAACCTGAGGGAGAAGGTGAAACGGGGCGAGCCTATCATCGGATGTGGGGCCGGCACAGGCATTTCGGCCAAGATGGCCGAGGCGGGAGGAGCCGACCTCATCATCATTTACAACTCCGGGCGCTATCGCATGGCGGGCCGGGGCTCCCTGGCTGGCCTGTTGCCCTATGGAGACGCCAATGCCATCGTCCTGGATATGGCGCGGGAAGTGATCCCGGTGGTGAAGAAGACGCCGGTCCTGGCCGGGGTCTGCGGCACCGACCCGTTCCGGGACATGGAAGTCTTCATGCAGGAGCTGATCGCCATCAACTTCTCCGGCGTGCAGAACTTCCCCACCGTTGGATTGATTGATGGGGTCTTCCGGCAGAACTTGGAAGCCACCGGTATGGGCTATGACAAAGAGGTTGAGGCGATCAGGATTGCCCATGAGATGGGGCTGTTCACCGCGCCTTACGTCTTTGACGAAAAGCAGGCCAGGCAGATGGCCGAGGCCGGGGCAGACATCCTTGTCCCCCATGTGGGCCTGACCACCGCGGGCACCATCGGGGCCGCCGTGGCCCTGACCCTGGATGAGGCTATTGAGAGGGTGATGGCAATGGCCAGGGCCGCCTGGGAGGTCAACCCGGAGCTTATCGTGCTATGCCATGGTGGGCCGCTGGACGAGCCTCAGAACGTGGGTTACGCGCTAGAGAGGATGCCCGGTATCGCTGGCTTCTTTGGCGCCTCCAGTATTGAGCGGCTGCCCACAGAGCGGGCTATCGCTGAGCAGGTGCGCTCGTTTAAGTCGCTGAAGCTAGCGCGCCCGGCATGAGGCGGGGATAGGCTCCGTTCAGCTCAGATGGCAGGTATCGTTGACCACCTGCACCACCCACCTCCTGTCTCCAAACTCAAACCGGTTAATGGCGCCGTTGTCCTGGTCAATGCGCCAGATGGCGTGGTTGGATAGCCCCAGCACCGCACACAGGATCACCTTGTTCACGATCTTGTGGCTGACCAGGACAACGGTCTCGCCCCGGTGCTGCCGGGCCAGCTCGCGCAGCGCCGCCATCGCCCGCTGGCGCACTTCGTTCAGGCCCTCGCCCTCCGGGAAGCGGACCTCGCCCGGTCGGCTCAGCCAGAGCCCGTAAAGCGAGGGATAGCGGGCCTCAGCCTCGGCCTCGGTCAGCCCCTGCCAGGCGCCGAAATCAATGTCAATCAGCCCCAGGAGCGGCTGCACCGGCAGGCCCTTTGCCGCCGCAATCGGCTGGGCGGTCGCCAGCGTGCGTTGCAGCGGCCCGGCGTACACCGCCGCGACCGGCTCGCCAGCGAGCCGGTCGGCCAGCCGTCGGGCCTGTTCGCGCCCGGTGTCGTTGAGCGCAATGTCGGCCCGCCCACGATAACGTTCCACCAGATTCCACTCGGTCTGCCCGTGACGTACCAGAATAAAACGTGTGACCATATTCTCTCCTCCGTTCCATTGTAGCATAGCCAGGGTGTTATCCGCTATAATTGGAAAACTGTCTATCTATGGCGCGATTTGACCTGGATCAGGCCGTCGCTCAGGTGGAGGCCCGGCTGCCCTATACCGGGGACAGCCGCGCGCGCCCCTTCCTGATCATGTTGAGCGGTCTGCCGGGCACGGGCAAATCTTACCTGGCCCGCCGCCTCTCCGAGAGGCTACGTGCGCCTGTGATTGAGACCGATTTCGTGCGCAAGACGCTTTTCCCTCAGCCCAGCTATTCGGCGGACGAGAGCGCTATCGTCCACTGGGTCAGCCGCCTGCTCATGCGCAAGCTCCTGGCGCGGGGCGTGCCGGTCATCCTGGACGCCACCAACCTGATTGAGCGGCAGCGCGAGATGGTGTATCACGTGGCCGAGCAGGCGGACGCCCGGCTGGTGATCGTCCAGACGGTCGCGCCGGAGGAGGTGGTGCGGGCGCGCCTGGAACGGCGCCTGATCCAGCGTGACCCAGGGGACATCTCCGACGCGACCTGGAACGTGTACCGCCGTATGGCCGAACGCCAGGAGCCGATCCGCCGCCCCCACCTGGTGGTGAACACAAGCGAAGACCTGGAGCCGGCCATAGACAAGATCATCTGGGAGGTCATCCGACCATGAGCGATCCTCAGCGTGCGCTTTTCCTGCGCGAAGCCGACGTGGAGGCCCTGCTGACGATGGACGAGGCGATTGAGGCGGTGGAGGCCGCCTTTCGGGCCCTGGGCCAGGGCCGCGCCGAGAACCGGCCCCGTGCCCGTGTCTATGTCCCCGGCGGGGTGCTCAACGTGATGTGCGCTGCGCTGCCGGAGGCCGGGGTGCTCGGCCTGAAAAGCTACACCGGCTTTCGCAGCGGCGTGCGCTTCCTCGTCCTGCTCTACAGCGCCGAAGATGGCCGCCTGCTGGCAATCATGGAGGCCGACCGGCTCGGCCAGATGCGCACCGGCGCGGCCAGCGGCGTGGCCACGCGCCTGCTGGCCCGCCCCGAGGCGACCTCCGTCGGGCTGATCGGCGCCGGCTGGCAGGCCCAATCCCAACTCCTGGCCGTGTGCGCCGTGCGGCCCATTCAGACGGTGCGGGTGTACAGCCGGACGGCCTCCCGCGCCCAGGCATTTGCCCAGGCGATGTCTGAGCAACTGGGCCTCGCCGTCACGCCCGTCCCCTCGGCGGAAGAGGCCGTGCGTGCTGCGGACATCATCATCACCGCCACCAACAGCCGCGACCCCGTTCTCCAGGGCGACTGGCTGCGCCCCGGCCAGCATATCAACGCCATCGGCTCAAACCAGGCGGTGCGCCGCGAACTGGACAGCGCCGCCGTCGCCCGCTGCGACCGCGTCATCGTGGATCACCTGGAGCAGGCCCGTATTGAGGCGGGCGACCTGATCGCGCCCATCACCGAGGGGCGCTTCAGTTGGGATCGGGTGGATGAGCTGGCTGCGGTCCTCACAGGGCGCGCCCCAGGCCGCACCCGCCCGGACCAGATTACCCTGTTCAAGTCGCTGGGGCTGGCGATTGAGGATATGGCAGTCGCGGCCCGCGTGTATGCCCGCGCCCTGGCCGAAGGACGCGGGGAACGACTGCCATTTTGACGACCACGGACGGAGGCTCAGCCGTCTTCCGTCCTCCGTCCACTTCAGCCCCCCGGATAAGGCACAAAGGTGAATAACACCAGCGTGACGACGCCGATGACCAGGAGCGCGAGCAGTTTGTACAGGGGCGCGGGCAGAAGCAGCGCCAGCCCCCCGAAAAGCAGGCAGAGCAGATAATACGCCAGGACAATGCGCCGCGCCGGGACGCCCCGGTCCACCAGGCGGAAGAACAGATGCCCCCGGTCACCCTGCCAGGGCGATTGCCCCCGCCGCAGGCGCGAGATGATCTGCCAGGCGACATCCAGCACCGGGATGGCCATCACCAGCAAGACGGTGGCGATCTTCGCCCCGCCGATGATCGCCAGCGCCCCCAATGTATAGCCCAGGAAATACGAGCCGGAGCTGCCCATGAAGATATAGCCTGGCCGCAGGTTGTATACCAGGAAGCCCAGCGTGGCCCCGGCCAGCGCCAGAGGCAATGGCCCCAGGCTGGTCTGCGGCGGGTCCAGGCGGACGGTCGCGTTGAGGAAGACCATCGCCGAGGCGATCAGGGTTACGCCCGCCGCCAGCCCGTCCAGCCCATCCAGCCAGTTCATCGTGTTCATCATACCCAACAGCCAGAACAGGGTCACAGTGAACGTGAGCCAGAAGGGGAAGGTCGGCGTGCGCTGGCCGGTGAAGGGGTTATTGACGTACTCAATGAAGATGAGGAAGCTGATGGCGAGGACCGCCGCCAGGACCTGGGCGATCAACTGGACCAGCGGGCCTTGCTCGCGTCGGTCGTCGTACAGCCCGAACAGGAAGACGAAGGTGCTGCCCAGGAGCAGGCCGGTGAGCCGGGTGATTTCGTTGGGGTCCGTGCGTTCCGGCATCAGCGTGCCTTCGGGCAGGAGCACGGTGAGGAGCACGGCCACCGTGAAGGCCAGATAAAGCGCGACCCCGCCGGTGCGCGGCACGATGCCACGATGGCGGCGGCGCCCACCGGGCCGGTCCACAGCGTTCAACCGCAGCCCCCATCGCCGCACCCAGGGCGTGAGGGCCAGCGCCAGGCCCACTGAAACTGTAAAGACGATCAGGAAGCCGATATGCACAGCCACTCCGTGGCGACAAAGGACGGATATGAGCGCTCAGCCTGTGGATAGAGCTGAAAGGCTGAGCGCTAATTCCGTCTTCCGTCCTTAGGGAGCTTTCGTCTCGCCCAGCTTCCTTTCATCCTCAAACATATACGCGAACGCCTTAACAAACTCAATAGGCACCGGGAAGATGATGGTGGAGTTCTTCTCCACGGCGATCTCGGTCAGCGTTTGCAGATAGCGCAACTGGATCGCCGCCGGTTGCGTGCTGACGACCTTAGCGGCCTCGGCGAGTTGCTGCGCGGCCTGGAACTCACCCTCAGCGTGGATGATCTTGGCGCGCTTCTCGCGCTCAGCCTCGGCCTGGCGCGCCATGGCCCGCTGCATCCCCTGCGGCAACTCCACATCCTTGACCTCCACAATAGAGACCTTCACCCCCCAGGGCTCAGTCTGCTCATCAATGATGCGCTGCAGCTTCTCGTTGATGCGCTCGCGGTGCGCCAGGAGCTCGTCCAGCTCCGACTGGCCGATGACATTGCGCAGGGTCGTCTGAGCGATATTCCACGTCGCCCGGCGATAGTCCTCCACCTGCACAATCGCCCGCGCCGGGTCAATCACGCGGTAGTACACCACCGCGTTGATCTTCACGGTGACGTTATCGCGGGTGATGCACTCCTGGGAGGGGATGTCCAGCGTCACCACACGCAGGTCCACCTTCACCATACGGTCCACGAAGGGGATGATGAAGAACAGCCCCGGGCCGCGCGGGCCGACCAGGCGGCCCAGCCGGAAGATCACGCCTCGCTCATATTCCTGCACGATCTTGATCGCGGCGGACAAGATGGAGATCAGGAAAATGAGGAGGAAGAAAAGCAGGATGCCGAATCCGGTCAGAATCTCAGGCATGGTATAACCCTCCTTGATATTAACGCATTCACACCACCTGCCGGCGCTGCCCATGCAGCTCACTACCATAATAGCACAGGCGGCGGTCTGGCGCTAACGAACCCCAGGCAAATAGAGAGCCATCCAGCACGGATGGCTCTCCCGGTCTATGCCTGCCCACGCCCTATGGCGCAGGCACGCAGCGCCCTGCCCTGACCTAGCCAATGGTTACTGCGGGCGCGCCCGCAGCCGCCGCCGAACCAGCACCCAGCTCATCAGCAGCACCGGTGCCGCCGGTATCAGCCAGACCGCCTGCGGCCAGCGCCGCGTCGGCCCGGCCTCGCCCTGGAACCGCGCCACCTCTACCGAGGTCGGCGGCTCTGTTGGTGTCACGGTCGGCGTCGCCGTCGGGGTGGGCGTCAGAGTAGCCGCAGGCGTATCTGTCGGCGTGGGACTGGGCGTGGCTGTGGGCGTGACAAGGGGCGTCTCTGTGGAGGTGGGCGTGATTGTAGCCGTCGGTGTGTTCGTCGGCGTCGCCGTCGGGGTGGGCGTCAGAGTAGCCGCAGGCGTATCTGTCGGCGTGGGACTGGGCGTGGCTGTGGGCGTGACAAGGGGCGTCTCTGTGGAGGTGGGCGTGATTGTAGCCGTCGGTGTGTTCGTCGGCGTCGCCGTCGGGGTGGGCGTCGGCGTGGAGGCCGGCGCTTCGTAAGAGCCAATGTCGCAAATGGCTGTGCCATTCCCATCGCCATCCTGCGGGCGGAGGACGCCGTTTTGTGATTGGTTGTTCACCGGCTCGGCCGCACAGACATCGTTGTCTCCCCGGTCAATGGCCAAGCTGTCGGGGTTGAGCGGATAGTAGGCAGGTGAGCCGGTCAGCGAGCCGAGATCGGGGTCCGTGCCGATGATGTTGCCGTTCTCACCGTCGCGCAAACCGCAGGCGTACATATCGGTACCTTCAATGAGATTATTGTTGCCGCTCACAGTGCCAGCACAATCCCAGCCACCATAGCCGCTGTTAGCAATGATGGTGTTCTGAAGTATGGCTGTGCCTGAACTATAATTGAAAATGCCGCCGCCAGCGACAGCAGCCCCGTTTTCGCTGAAGGTGCTGTTGGCGACAGTGAGAGTGCCACTGTAGTTGTAGAGGCCGCCGCCGCCGTAATCAGCCAGGTTTCCGTTGAAGGTGCTGTTGGCGACAGTGAGAGTGCCACTGTCGTTGTAGAGGCCGCCGCCGCTGCCGATGACAGCCTCATTTTCGCTGAAGGTGCTGTTGCTGACCGTCAGGGTGCTGTCGTTATAGATGCCGCCGCCCTGTTGGGTCGCCTGATTGCCCGAGAAGGTGCTTCCGCTGACCGTCAGGGAGGAAAAAGGAGAGTTATAGATGCCGCCGCCGTTGTTCGCCCAGTTGCCCGAAAAGGTGCTGTCGCTGACCGTCAGGGGGGCAGAAGGAGAGTTATAGATGCCGCCGCCGTCAGCCTGTGCCGTATTGGTCAAGAAGTCGCTGTTGCTGACCGTCAGGGTGCTGTCGTTATAGATGCCGCCGCCCTGTTGGGTCGCCTGATTGCCCGAGAAGGTGCTTCCGCTGACCGTCAGGTTGAAAGCCTGTTTATAGATACCGCCGCCGTATTGGGCCGTATTGGCCAAGAAGGTGCTGTTGGTGATCGTCAGGGTGCTAAGGAAGTCATAGAGGCCGCCACCGGCAATGGTTGCCGTATTGCCTGAGAAGATGCTGTTGCTGACTGTAAGGGGGCGCTGAATGACGCTATAGATGCCGCCGCCATATTGAGCCGTATTGGTCAGGAAGGTGTTAGAGGTGATGGTAATGATGCCGTAGTAGTTATTGATGCCACCGCCAATCCAGTCCGCCCCATTGCCAGAGAAGGTGCTGTTGGTGACCGTCAGGGTGCCAGAGTTGCTGATGCCGCCGCCCCGTTGGGTCGCCTGATTGCCCGAGAAGGTGCTGTTGCTGACCGTCAGGCTGCCAGTGGCATTGTAGATGCCGGCGCCGTATTGGGCCGTATTGCCCGAGAAGATGCTGCGGGAG
>FWWM01000919.1_pt1 | contig 94759 bp, 90 predicted proteins | sample 2228351 | NCBI WGS metagenome assembly FWWM01 (sample SAMEA103939774, study PRJEB20133) | metagenome | reverse complement strand
GGAAAGATATTTGATTCAGGCACTGCATCTGCACTAAAACTGCTTGTGGAGAGGATAATTTTGGTGTCTAAAAGGTTCTTTGGTGTTCTAAACTTTTTCAACTATGCGGTAGCAGATGGTATCTACAATCTACTTTTCCCAGATAAAACCGCGTTGCATGGCATAAAAACAAACATATACTGCTGATTTTCAACTACAATTTGAGTTTGGGTAAAAACTCTGAGAGGTTAAGGGCGTGGAAGCTTTATATTGATACGGAAAGATTACGGATGTTACAAAAAAATACCTGAAGGAATTTGTAGAGAGGGTTTCCAAAGAACTCTCATAGTCCGCTTTATCTACTCCGGATTTCACCGAAATTTAACCCGCTATTAATAATGCTGTAATATTAGTGTGGTTTACTGTTATTGAGAAACAGTGAAGGAGACGCCTTGATTGCCTATAAAATCATTCACCATATTCCAGGCCGAATCAGGATAGAAGTTCCTGCTATTAAAAATCTCTCCATATCGGGACTATTACAGATGTCAAAACAATTTTCTTCTATATCCATTCCTGAGGGGAATAGAGGACATAAGACCCAATCCATTTTCCGGGAGCATAGTGATAACCATACATGCCTGAAAAGATAAACATCATTGAATATTTAAAAGACATTGCATCCAGCACAGAGATGCAAAAGCTCATGGGAGGACAGGATTAAAAGAGACAGCACAAAATGCCCTCACCTGACAAAGTGGCTGACATCAACCTGCAAGGCCGGTGACAGTCCTTATATGCCGACTCTTTTTCAGATCCAACAATATTGCACGAGCAAAGAACATAAAAAGTGTCCTTTCTATTTGAGCCTGCATGAATATAAAGAGATTACCTTATGTAACATAAATTGAACATTTAATATAGAATTAACTGTTCTTTTTGTATAGTATTTAAACATGAGTTCGGCAAAATTTAAATCACAGGCTTGCAAATCAAGCCAACAACAAAAGAGGATGTGATGTAACAACCGGCAAAGGATTCACAAGTTGTTCCAAGTAGTCTTAATACTTAAAATTGTTTAATTAAGGTCGAGGGGCACCCATTAAAAGGCACTTTGTCAAGAGAAAAACATCCCGTATCTGTACTACGAAAGTGCCTTTTAATGGGTGCCCCCAATCTCTTGCTCCATAATTACTTTAGCGGTAATCTTACGGTAAATGTGGTGCCTTCGCCGGGTTTACTCTCAACAGAGAGCGTGCCTTTATGCCCCTGAATTATCTTTAGTGTAAAGGTGAGGCCAAGTCCAGGGCCATATATCTTTGACGTAGAAAAGGGATCAAATATTTTCTTTATTTTATCTTTCGGAATGCCCCTTCCTGTGTCTGATATCCAAATCTCAAAATACCCTTCACTCATCCGGCTACCAATCTTTAGCACCTTGGTTGTCACATCTGCCATGGCCTCAATGGAATTTTTGATAAGATTGCACAGGGCCCTTTTGAGTTGTTTTTTATCAGAAGGGATAAGAGAGGGATTGTCCATCAATGCGGTCTCAATATTTATAGCCTTTTCTTTAAGCTCCTGTCTGAATATATCAATGGCTTCGATGATCACATCATTGATGTTTGATGGCTCTATACATGATATGGCCATGCTCTTTAGCTCAACAAGCTGTTTTATCATATCTTCCAATCTCATAACTTCATGGATAATCATCTCAGCATACCTTTTGTTTGGGTCATCCTGAGAAAGGTTCTCGTATACTCTACGTGCAAACCCTCCAATTGTAACGAGTGGATTCCTTACCTCATGTGTAACCTCCTGCATCATCTGTTCCACTGCTTCTGCCCTCTCCTTTTCTACTAATTTTTCATGCGTTGCCTTAGAGGAAAGCAATGAAGAAATCCGTGCAGAAAGTTCTTTATAATCAAATGGCTTGACTAAATAGTCATCAGCCCCAACACCAAGTCCCTCCACCTTATCCTCCACCTTACTCTTAGCAGTAAGCATAAGGACAGGAATGTACTTTGTATTTTCATCTGCCCTGAGTCTTTTACATACCTCGTAGCCGTTTAACTTCGGCATCATAACATCCAGGATAATTAAATCAGGGTGATATTTAACAACCTGTTTTAGGCATTCCTCACCGTCATAGGCCTCTGCTGTGTCATAACCTTCACCCCTGAGTTTTTTTCTCAAGAGTTTTACCATATCAACATTATCATCAACTATCAAAATCTTATTCATCCTTGTTATTACATACTAAAAAACATGTCACATTTTAACATAATTTATAATCAACCTCTATGACACAAATCAAGACGGCAACAGGAGTCACGGGTCGCACAGGTAAGAAATAATGATTAAGAATAATTTATAATGAACTATGCAGAAAAGGGTTGTAATAGATATAGAGACCATTGGAAGAGAATTTGAGAGCCTTGATGACATCTCAAAGGAATATATACTCAGGTATGCAGAGACAGAGGACGAGATAAAGACAGCCAGAGAGAGCCTCGGTTTCTCGCCTCTTACAGGTGAGATTGTTGCCATAGGGATGCTCAACCCTGATTCAGATAAAGGGGTTGTTTATTTCCAGTCACCAGAGATACTTCAGGAACCACTCAAAGAAGATGGATTTGATCTAATCCCTGATACAGAGGCAGGAATCCTCAGGAGGTTCTGGAATACTGTAAAGGACTATGACCAGATAATCACATTTAATGGCAGGGGGTTTGATGCCCCATTCATAATCCTTCGTTCTGCGATACTTAAGATAAAACCCACAAAAGACCTTATGCCTAACAGATATTCAAGCATATCACACATAGACCTCCTCGACCAGCTCACCTTTTATGGTTCTGTAAGAAGGAGGTTCAGCCTACACATGTGGTGCAAAGCATTCGGAATAAAAAGCCCAAAGGAAGAAGGTATTACAGGGTATGAAGTGGGTCAACTCTTCAAGGAGAAGAGGTACATTGAGATTGCCAGGTATTGCATTGGCGACCTATACGCAACAAAAGAACTTTTCCAATACTGGGACAGATATGTAAGGTTTCCATCAGGTTCTTAAACTGTGTGCAATATCCTCTGCAAGGTCTGAGAGTGAGTCATCCCTTGCACCAAATACTACATAATTCTGCCATCTATTGAGGAGAGTGAATATCTCTTCTCTATCCTCAATGACCTCAACCGATTTGCCCCCTGCCTTTATACCTTCTGACAGGTCATGACTGGAAATATCCTTTTTAACCGTTCCACCTGCATAGTATATTGGAAGGAGTATGAGATGGTCTGAATCTCGGAGATTCTCTACAAATACCCTTATATATTCATCCTTCATAAATCTTGTAGGTGTAAAGCCATGGGGCTGGAATATATAACAGATATCCTCTCTCAATTGACTGACGGTCTTTATGAGATACGAGATCTTATGGGGATTATGAGCATAATCATCAATAACAAGTCCCCTCTTATCATTCATATGGATATCAAATCGCCTGTAAATACCCTTAAACTCATTAAGCACACCGGCAACATCCTGTAGCGAAACTCCAAGTTCTGAAAGAAGGGCAATACAAGAGACAGCATTATAGAGGTTGTGTTCACCTGGAAGGGGAATCTCAAATCTTACATCCTTCAAAAAAAATTCTGTACTGAAATGTCTGTATACCACCCTTTCTACCTTGTACCTGGATGGGCTATTTATGGAGAAGGTGGCCATATCCTTATGGTGAGGAATACTTATTAATCTATTATCATCAGCATTCAGGAAGACGCATTTACGTGTATTTGTCATAAGTTTCTCAAACATCATTGCGGTCTCTTTAATAGGATGGTGGTCAAGTGCGAGGTTAAGGATTATTGTGTATTGCGGTTTATACTGTGTAATTGTTCCATCAGATTCACATGCCTCAATGATGAGGTAGTCAGATTTTCCAGCGAGATGGTTGCCAAGATTTGTTCCTGATATGAACTGTCTTACCCTACCACCTCCAATAAAATTTGGCTCAAGACCAAGCCTCTGCATCAAAAATACAAGAAGTCCTGAAGTAGTAGATTTGCCACTCGTTCCAGCTATTGCAATGGTCTTATATCCTGATGAAAGTTCAATAAGATATTCAGGCCTCTTCTTTACCTGAATACCAAGTTCTTTTGCCCTTAGGAGTTCTAAATGTCCTTCTTCAACAGCGGTGCTGAAGATTACAAGGTCGGTAATGCTATTGATACCACTGCCATCCTGAGGAAAAATCTCTATACCCATTGACTGGAAATCAACCTTCAAAGGATGTTGGGAGTTCTTATCAAAAAGCCTGTCTGAGCCTGAGACCTCATGCCCTTTATTCTTCATAAAGCAGGCAATCGCAGAGATTCCACTCCCTGCTATTCCTGAAAAGAAGACCCTTAACCCTTTCTTATACATTGAAACCCTCTTATCCTATCAGCACTAACACCCTTGAGTCTTACCATCTTATTCTTTGAAGTCTTGCCTGATATTATCTCGATATCCTTCCTTGGAATATCAAGCCCCTTTGAAAGCACAGCTATTAGTTCTTTGTTTGCACGACCCTCACGAGGGGGTGATTTTAGTTTGACCTTCAATCCATCACCATATACATCCACAATCTCTGAACGTGATGAACGCGGCTCAACCCTTATGCTTATCAATACCTCATTATTGTCCACTACAAATCCTCTGCCAGCACTGATATACCCTTTCACCCACAATGACAGTGATTAAAAATAGCAAGACCCCTCCGATTACATCAACAACATAGTGATAGCGAAGATAGACTGTTGAAAAAAGCAGCGCCAGAACCACAGGAAGAAATATGTAGAATAAGCGCCTTTTGAATTTATAAAAGAGATAGAGGACAAGAATCGCTATGCCAGTATGCCCGCTGGGAAAGGCATCCCTTTTTATGCCCTCTATTGTATTTAGAATTCTGTCAATCTCGTCTCTTAAAAAAAGACCCTTCAGGTCTATACTTTGAAGATGATGCATTGTATACCTTGGGCCTATTGCCGGCATGAGTATGTATCCTATATAAGAGATGAAAAAACAGAGGATGATGAGAAAGAGTGACCTATCAAAATCCAACTCTCTTCTCTCAATCTTTAATAGAATACCTAGGACTAATGGTAGAAAATAATATGATATATAGGCGAACTGTAGAATCTCAGTAATTAAAGGGGTTGCAATTCTCTCAAGTGCAACTGTGGGATAGCCCTTAAAGATCACATAATCGAGACGTATTAATAGATGGTCATATGTAACAGGGTTTATATATCTTATAAGTCCACCGAGGCTGTCAAAGATAAGAAGCACAACTATTACAGGAAAGATTATGTCATTGATGATCTTTAACATGGTTCCGTTATTCTTCTTTCTCAGATATATGAGAAAGGAAAGTAAGGCCATCAAAGATGCATATATGGAGGTTAACAAATATGCCCTCGGTATCTGCTCCATATATACCAATGTGATAGCAAGTAGAAAGGTGAGAAAAGAAAAGGTGAGGAGGTCAACAGCCCTTATGGCCTTTCTAAGCTCCAAAGACTACATCCATCCTGATCATTCTTTTTTCTTTAAAAAAACTCCCTATTGCAAGGAGTTCACCATCAGGTGATTTTATCCTTATACCAGGCGATACCTTCATATCCTCTATAAGACCCTGGATTTGTTCAATCTTCAAGGGAACACCATTCTTTACACTTTTAACCAGGCCACCATTTATCGTTAACAGGGGCATCCACAAAAGAGCATCATCCATCTCATAAATACCCCTACCTTTAAGACCTTTCCTGGCTGTCTCAGTAAGCTCATCAAGGCTCAGGCCATCATTTATACTGAAGGGTCCGATAGCGGTTCTTTTCAAACTGAAAAGGTGAGCACCAACACCAATCCTTTCACCAATGTCATTACAGAGTGTCCTGATATAGGTGCCCTTTGAGCATGCTACCTTAAATGTCACGAATGGCAGATCTATCCCCAATAGTTCGATATTATAAATGGTTACCTCCCTGTAATCCCTCTTTATCTCCTCCCCCTTTCTTGCATACTTATATAGTGCCCTGCCTTTGTATTTCAATGCAGAAAACATTGGTGGTTTCTGAAGAATCCTTCCTTTAAAAAAGGCAAGGGCATCCTCTATCGCTTTTTCATCAATATCGAGTATCTCTACCTTTCTTATAACAGTGCCTGTTGAGTCCTGAGTGTCAGTCACCTCTCCCAACTTCATAATGGCGTGATATTCCTTGTCAAGAGAGAAGAAATATGATGCAACTCTTGTGGCCCTGTTTATGCATACAAGCAGTACACCTGTTGCCATGGGGTCAAGTGTACCTGTATGGCCTGCCTTCTTTGCCCTGAGTATCTTCTTTACCTCTGTTGTTGCCTCCTGCGACGTTATACCCTCAGGTTTATTCAGATTTACTATTATATCCACATTACCCCTTTATAGAATCCTTGATAGCCTTAAGTATCTTTTCCCTAACCTCGATAAGTGAACCCTTAAGCCTACAACCAGCAGCAGGGGAATGGCCACCACCACCAAACTTCCTTGCAATCTCTGCCACATTCACCCTACCCTTTGAACGAAGACTGACCTTGCAGAACCCATCGTTATCCTCTCTGAAGAGCACACCCACCTCAACACCCCTTATCTTTCTTGCATAATCAACAAAGTTCTCAGTATCTTGTGCAGTTGTACCTGTCTTCTTAAACATATCCCTGGTAACACTAAGCCATGCAATAGCATCCTTTTTCTGAAGGGTTGTAAAGGAAAGGGCAAGTAGTTTCATGGCACTATACGGGATATTCTCATATATCTCCTTTGTTATCTCCCATGGCACAGCGCCTGCCCTTACAAGCCTTGATGCCGTCATCAGGCATTGGGGCGTTGTATTCAGGTATTTGAAACCACCTGTATCAACCATAAGAGAGGCATAAAGGTTAGTCGATATCTCTTTATCAATAGGGACTTTAAGGGCAAGAAGGAGCTTATAGATGAGTTCTCCTGTGGCAGAGGCACTGGTTGAGATATAAGCATATGAGAGAAGGCCTGATCTTATCGAATCCGCAATATGAGAGGGTATTATATGATGGTCTATAATTACAGTATCTCTTGCACGTAAATCCTTGAAACCTGTTCTCTCCAATGTATTACAGTCTATCAGGAATAAGACATCAAAGAGCCTCTTTGGTGGCCTTTTTCTAAACATCCCTGAGCCAGGCAGAAATCTGAGTGTCTCAGGCACAGGATGTTTGTTGATAACAGACACACCCTTGCCTATTTTTTTAAGTCCAAGGGCAAGTGCAAGGGATGAACCAATCGCATCTCCTTCAGGATTAATATGAGTCACTATAAGGAAATCCCTATTGTCCCTTATCAAATCGAGTAGCTTAGATGATATCCTCATCATCGGTTGTCTCTTCTTCCGCCTTGATTTCATCAAGTAATCTATCTATCTTTAATCCATATTCTATAGACTCATCTATCCTGAACGTCAGGAGAGGGATATATTTTATCCTGAGTCTCTTACCCAGTTCGCCCCTGATGAAGGATGCCGATGCCTTAACAATATTCAGTGTATCGTCACGTTTTGAATCCTCAAGTATGCTCAGATAAATGGTTGCATGCCTGAGGTCCTCACTTATCTCAACACCTGTGACCGTAACAAAACCAAGACGGGGATCCCTCAGCCTGTGCATTATGATATCGGCTATTTCCTCTCTTATTAGATCCCCTACCCTTGTGGAACGCTTATATGGATGCATGATTTAGAACACAAAAAATTAAAGATTACAATGTAACACATTGCTGTCCAAGATATTCTAAAATGTTAATCTTTATTTTGGACAGATGTGCAATACATTATGGGAATATTTTTTATTAATTTTTCAATTTTATTACAGCATCTCAACACTTGAACCGATTAACTCAACAGAAGGTGTATTGATGATTATTCTTCTGATATCATCAAAGACCTTATTTATCATCATCTTCTCATTTGCAATACACGCTACCCCTATAATACTCCTCTGCCATAGGTCATTACCATCAATCTCTGAAATGGATACATTAAATCTGTTTCGTATCCTGTCCTTTAAGCTCTTAATTACAAGCCTTTTTGCTTTCAGGGAGTCTGCCTCAAGGAGGTGTAAATCTAATGTAAGGAGTCCTACAATCATTTGAGACTTCACAAAAAATTTAGATCCGAATGGTTCAATCTTGAGAGTTTTTCTAACCGAGCTTGGCAGCCACCTCTTCTTTTTGATATACCTCGAGTATATCTCCTGCCTTTATATCATTGAAGTTCTCTATGAGAATACCACATTCAAACCCTGCTTGAACTTCTCTGACGTCCTCCTTAAACCTCTTAAGGCTGGCAATCTTACTGTCATAGACAACAACATTATCCCTTATCACCCTTATCCCGGAACTTGCCCTTGTCATCATCCCATCAAGGACATAGCAACCGGCAACCGTCCCAACTCGTGATATAGTAAAGGTCTGCCTTACTTCTGCTCTGCCCAACACCTTCTCTGTGATTGTTGGCTCAAGGAGACCTTCAAGGGCCTTCTTGATATCATCTATAGCCTCATAGATTATGCTATAAAGCCTTATATCAACGCCCTCTCTCTCTGCAAGACTTGATGCCTTTGGATCAGGTCTTATGTTGAAGCCTATCACTATGGCGTTTGAGGCGCTGGCCAGCATAACATCTGACTCATTTATACCGCCAACACCTGTATGTATAATCTTTACCTTCACATCAGGATGCTTTAAACCCTCAAGGGCATCCCTCACCGCCTCTACAGAGCCCTGTACATCTGCCTTTATAATAACGTTGAGCTCCTTGATTTCTCCCTCTTTTATCCTCTCATAGAGTTCATCGAGAGTCAGCTTCTTTTGTGCTGCCATGGCAGCAGTCTTCTGTTTCTGGAGTCTGCTTATTGCTATCTGTCTTGCCCTCTTCTCATCCTGCATCACCACAAAGATATCTCCTGCCTGTGGTACCTCGGGAAAACCGATAACCTCGACAGGCGTTGATGGGATCGCCTCATCAACCCTCCTGCCCGTGTCATCTATGAGGCTCCTGACCTTGCCAACAATGGTGCCAACGAGAAAGGTATCTCCTACCTTAAGAGTGCCTGTATTAACAAGAACCGTAGCAACAGGACCCCTTCCCCTGTCAAGTTTGGCCTCAATAATGGTTCCACGTGCAGGTCTGTCATACTCTGCCTTTAGTTCCATTACCTCCGCCTGAAGCAGAACCATCTCAAGGAGGTTCTCAATACCTATATTTTTCTTGGCAGATATCTCAACAAATATATTCTGTCCACCCCATTCCTCAGGAACAACCCCATACTGTGCCAGTTCATTCTTAACCCTTTCGACATTTGCCTCAGGCTTGTCTATTTTATTTATCGCAACCACTATGGGTACATTTGCTGCCTTTGCATGGTCAATAGCCTCGATCGTCTGAGGCATGACACCATCATCAGCAGCCACAACAAGTATAACTATATCCGTCACCTTTGCGCCCCTTGCCCTCATCATTGTAAATGCCTCATGACCAGGGGTATCAAGAAAGACTATCTCCTTATCCTTGAGCTTAACCTTATATGCGCCAATGTGTTGGGTTATCCCACCTGCCTCGGTTTCTGTAACCCTTGTCTTTCTTATGGCGTCAAGAAGCGTGGTCTTTCCATGATCAACATGGCCCATGATTGTAACAATAGGAGGACGAGGCCTAAGGTTAGCAGTCTCAACCTTTCTCTCTTCAATGAGTTCCTCCTCGGTCTCAACATGCACAGGTTCAATATTTATTCCAAGTGATTCTGCAACAAGCTGAGCCGCATCCACATCAACAGGTTGATTTATGGTTGTCATAATACCAAGTTCTATAAATTTCTTTATTACCTCAGGCACCTTCTGGCCTATAAGTTCAGCAAACTCCTTAACCGTTGTGCCCTCCTGAAATCTAAGTACTCGTTTTCTTGGTTGTGTCGGAGCGGTAACAACCCCAACTTCACCTCTCCTTGTAAGTGGCTTCTTAAAGTGTCTTTTATAACCTTGCCTGAAATCATGCCTCTTCTTTGCAACATCCACCCTCCTTATAGTGTCAAAGGCCCTCTGCATTCCAGGTTTAACCTTGAACTTCTCCTGTGCAAGACCCCTAAGCTGACTCCTGAATCTATCAGGGACTATTATCTCCTCGTCCTCTTCAATAGACGTTTTTTCTTCTTTCTCGAAAGGCTTGATGGCTTTTTCAGGCTTATGTGTCTCAACCTTAACCTTCGCTTCAACAGCCTTTTTCTCTACCTCTACGGGTACAGACGGCTTTTCTTTAACCTCTACACCTCTATCACCCTTAAATGGTTCCTTCAGTCTTTCAATAACATCCTCTGTCACACTTGAGGAATGGGTCTTGGCCTCAATACCAATCTCTGAAAGCCGAGCAAGTATCTCCTTGCTCGTAACATTCAGTCTTTTGGCTATTTCGTATATCCTTATCTTTGCCATGGCTTATTGTTTTTTTACTCGTTTTTTCAGAGTTGTAAGTTTATTCAATGAATGTTATCATAAATACGTTCTGTAATGCAAACTTAACACAGGAAGAGAGGAGGAGAAAGATGGCTGTTTGTTCTATCTGTGAAAAGAAAAAGGCAGTAGGGAATAATGTCAGTCATGCCAATAACAGGACAAAGAGGGTCTTCAAGCCAAACCTTCAGAGAATAAGAGTACAGACACCACAAGGTCCTAAAAGGATATATGTGTGTACCAGGTGTGTCCGTACAGGAAAGGTAAAAAAGGCTATATAGTCAATAATGGAACCAATCGGGATCATCTTTAACAGAATTGCTAAGGATATTGGCTTAGAGAGCGGTAGAAAGATTCATAGTATAAGAAAGCAGTGGTCCGAACTCGTGGGCAAGACCATTGCTACACACACCTATCCAGAGACCATAAGGGGAGACGTGCTTATCCTTATGGTAGAGACACCCCAGTGGATGCATCACCTCACATTTTATAAAGAGAAGATAACGCTTAAACTCGATGTATTCGGCATAAAGAAGGTAAACTTCAGACTTGGTAAATTACCCGATTCTTGTAATTCATTACATGAAGATAAAGAACTGTTATTGACAGAGGATGACAGGAAATATATAGATGAGACGCTTAAGGATATTAAGGATGAAGATATAAAGGATAAGTTAAGAAGTCTCCTTATACACGGTTTAACTAAGGGAAGAAGGCGTGATTAGTTATGCAGTCTCTGCCTGCTCTTTGTAAAGTAAAAGGGGCCTCTCCTTCTTTAGGATTACCTCATCAGTTATAAGACATTCTTTAACGTGAACCTGAGACGGTATCTCATACATTACATCCAGCATCACCTCTTCAAGTATCGCCCTTAGACCTCGCGCCCCTGTCTTTCGCTTTATCGCTTCAGTAGCTATTGCTGAGATAGCCTCATCAGTAAATCTCAACTTAACATTCTCAAAGGCAAACAGTCTTTGATACTGTTTTATAATTGAATTCTTGGGTTTCGTTAGAATCCTGACAAGCGCAGACTCATCAAGCTCATCAAGGGTCGCTATAACAGGAAGCCTTCCTACAAACTCTGGGATAAGCCCATATTTTATAAGGTCCTGAGGTTCAACCTTCCTCAGTATTTCACCTATGCGTCCATCTCCCTTACCCTTAAGCTCGACCTTAAAACCAACAGAACTCCTTCCAAGCCTCTGCTGTATTATATCCTCAAGCCCCACAAAGGCACCACCACAGATAAAAAGTATATTTGTTGTATTCACCTGTATATAGTCCTGCTGTGGGTGTTTCCTTCCTCCCTGCGGCGGGACATTGGCAATGGTTCCCTCTATTATCTTAAGAAGTGCCTGCTGTACCCCCTCACCAGAGACATCCCTGGTAATGGAGACGTTTTCGGTCTTGCGACTGATCTTGTCTATCTCGTCAATATATACAATACCCCTCTGCGCCCTCTCAACATCATAGTCTGCGGCCTGGAGTAGTTTGAGAACAACATTCTCCACATCCTCGCCAACATAACCTGCCTCGGTCAATGTTGTGGCATCAGCTATGGCAAAGGGAACATCCAGTATCTTTGCAAGCGTCTGGGCAAGGATGGTCTTACCCGTCCCTGTGGGGCCTATGAGTAGGATGTTACTTTTCTGTAGCTCAACATCTGACTGTATGGGACTATTTATCCTCTTATAGTGGTTATGAACCGCAACCGAGAGTATCTTCTTTGCCTTCTCCTGTTCAATAACATAATCATCAAGAAATGCCTTTATCTCTTTTGGGACTGGTAGTCTCTTCGTGACAGACACATCAAGAGAGGTCTCAAATTCCTCAGCCATTATCTCATTGCAAAGGAGCACACATTCATCACAGATATAAACAGATGGGCCTGCAATGAGTTTTCTCACCTCTTTCTGCCCCTTACCACAGAAAGAACACTTTAAAGAGGTATTGTTGTAATTCCTCTGTTTCTCTCTCTTCATAACTTACCTTTATTTCTTGATTGTTACAATCACCTCATCAACGATGCCGTAATCCTTTGCTTCCTGCCCGGACATAAAGAAGTCCCTCTCTGTATCCACTTGAATCCGCTCAATAGGTTGTCCTGTATGTTTTGAAAGTATCTCGTTAAGAACCTGCTTCATCTTGAGGATCTCCTTTGCATGAATCTCTACATCTGTAGCCTGGCCATAAAAACCACCTATTGGCTGGTGTATCATTATCCTTGAGTGCGGAAGTGCAAATCTCTTCGCCTTTGTACCTGCTGCAAGCAGAAGCGCTCCCATGCTTGTAGCCTGTCCTATACAATATGTGGCTATATCTGGCTTTATATACTGCATTGTGTCATAAATGGCAAGACCTGAAGAGACAACACCACCAGGTGTGTTTATATAAAGGTGGATATCCTTCTCAGGGTCTTCTGTCTGTAAGAATAAAAGTTGTGCAATTACAGTATTTGCAACCACATCGTCAATGGGTGTGCCTATAAATACTATTCTGTCCTTCAATAGCCTTGAATATATATCATATGCCCTTTCTGTCCTTCCTGTTTGTTCTATAACGATAGGAATCAGACTCATCCCTCTCTCCTTTTTATAACAGCCTTCTCCAGTAAAAAATCAAGCACCTTGTCAGCAAATAATCTCCTTCTCAAGGTATCGAGTGACCCTTCCTGCATCATGTATATCTTCATAACATCTTCAGGTCTCAACCCATTACGAGCACCCATATCCTCCATGGCCTTCTTCACATCATCATCAGTAACCTTTACATTCTCCTTCTTGCCAATAGCCTCTATAAGCAAAACGCCCTTAACATTCTCTCTGGCAGTTATCAGATACTCCTGTCTTAACTCCTCATCCGATTTAATAGCCTCGCGCCTGTTCATCAATCTCTGTTTTGCATCAAAGACAAGGGCCTCAAGTTCGGCCTCTACCATAGAGTCAGGGACACTGAAATCGTGGTTTTTGATAAGATTATTCAATATCTGCCTCTTATATTCTAAGTTTATCTGGTTCTGTCCCCTTTTCTCAAGGTCCTCACGCAACCTGTTTCTGAGTTCATCCATATTCTCAGCATCAAGCTCTTTTGCAAAATTATCATCAACAGGCGGAAGATTCTTCTTCTTCGCCTCTTTTATAAAAACATTGTATATAAGTTCTTTCCCTGCCAGAGTCTTATTTGAATGAGAATCCTCAAAACTAAGCCTTACGTTTACCTTCTCACCTTTCTTCTTTCCAAGCAAGGCATCGGTAAATTCCCTCGGTAACCCCTCAGAACCCAAAATAAATGGATATTCCTTATATGAGAATTCCTCCTTTGACTGGCCATCCATAGTTGCCTCACAATCTATAATGGCCATATCCCCTTCTCCAATCTCGTCTTCTGTAACAGAATATAATGCCTTGTTCTCCTGGAGCAGATTGATCACCTTATCCACATCCTCATCATTTACAGAGACGGTCTTCTCCTCAAGCTCTATCCCCTCATATTTAAGTTCACCCAGTACAGGTTTTACCTCTACCGTAACAGTAAATGTGAGTGGTTGCGATGGTATAAGCTGTATCTCTCCATCTATATCAGGATAACCAACAGGTTCTAATTTTGCCTCTTCTATGGCCTTTGTATAATATTCAGGGACTATCTTTCTTATCACCTCTGCCTCCACATCCTTACCAAACCTCTTCTTGAGAATCGCATGGGGAATCCTACCAGGCCTGAAACCTGGCACCTTCGCTGTTGCCCTCAGTCTGTTGTAAGAAGATTCAAGTTCTGTTTGTATAACATCGGATGGGATGTTTATCTTGATTCTTTTAGTAGTGGGGCTAATTTCTTCTATTTGTTGTAACACGTCTGTTTCCTTTTTCCTTTATTTGACTCGTTAATTCCCTGATATTATTCTCTGACGCAGTCTGCACATCAACCGCTCTCACGAATACGTCGGAGAATAACAGCAAACGACTCATCTCGTTTTATTTGGATACCCTGCAGTCTGTTATATTGAGAACGTTAAAGATGGAATATTACCCCTCAATAGGGAATGATCACATCATAATTTGGTAATGCCCTGGCTATCTCCTCTGTTGTCATCTGCTCATAAGGATTTTCAGGATTGTTTGTACACACCTTGACATCAAGGTCTGACATCGTCTCAAGATTGAGCTGCATCCCCTCATCTGGAACCAGCTTGTCATCCATGATAAAGACATTCACCTCATCATCTGCGAGAGTCGCACCGACTGCCATCCTCAGGGCCTCACCCTTTCTCTCCCTTACAAGTACTGCAACCTTCTTTGCCATTATACCCTCCTTGACAAGATTATCTCCTGAATGAAGTATTAATACATTATAATAAAAAGTCTATAAAGGTCAACTAATCGAATTGCCAGACAAAAGAATGAGTAGCAATGTAAAGACAATACCCTTAATCAGCTCGATCTGACCTGTTGTCTTGAGCTTCTCCTCCCTTATCCATAATGAAGTCAAAACATTCTCAATAATGGGTAAAAGGATAATCGTTGGAACATCAAGATATTTGAAAACCATGAAGACCATCAGACAATAAATGAGCATCATCACCCTGTATTGAATATTTCTCTTCAGTCTTACCCGTACCTTGAATACCCCTGCTGTAAAAAACATAAAGACTACAAGATAAAGTCGATAGGAGAAATTCCCTGTAAGTACAAAGTAGATGACAGGGGCAGAAACACACAATAATGAAAAACCGATTAACTCGGCGATCAAACTGTGTTCCCTGCCTCTAAGGAGCAGGATTACATAGATTATGATTAAAGGTATGAATATCAGGAATTGCTCAATTCTCACAAATAAAAAAGGAAGGGTCATTATCAGACCGCAAAGACTGAAGAATAAAAACCAGCAGATATTTAATGTCCTCTCCGCTTCTGTCTTTATCGCTGTTGCAAGTGGTTTCTTTGAGTTGATTAAAAAGGCAAGGCCAAGGATTGTCAACGAGAGCTTAAGATAAGGTATCTCATCCATTGAGCCATCTATACCTGTGAAAATTGCAGATATGGATGAGAGGATAAAGACAACCCATGAACCGTGTTCTTTTACTACAGGAATCTTCACATTAATTATGATCCACCAAACACAGATAAAAATGTATGAGAAAAGTCATACAGGGTATTTAAATTTTATTCACTATCCTGCAGTTCCCCCATAAACCCATACTTGCTCAACACCCATATCACTATGGAATCAATAAATGAAAGGAGAATACATATCAATGTCATCCTCCATCAATGACCAGTGGCGTCTGTTTCTTTGCCCTCTTCATCAATAACACCATAGGCAGGATTATTATCATAAGCACAGATAAAAGATAGAAGGCATCATTAAAGGCATTCATGTTGGCCTGTCTTAAGAGTTCGCCATATATCAGCCCATCAGGGTTTATATAACTCATCCCTTTAAAATGGAGAAGGTCAGTGATATACCTCTTTACCTCCATGTATGTTCTGTCAAATGGTGTAAGGTGTTCTAAAATCCGGAGGTGATGGACCTGTGCCCTCCTTGCAAGCATGGTTGTGACAAAGGCAACACCAAAGCTACCACCTATGTTTCTGAGGAGATTATACATTGCTGTTGCCTCGGTCATCTTCTCCTTTGGAATATGTGAAAGGGTCATGGTTGTAAGGGGTATGAATAGAAAGCCCATACCAATACCAAGCACAATCCTCGGTATTGAAAGATTGAAGAAGTCTGCATGTAGGTTGAACTTAGACATCATATATGTTGATAAGGCACATATAAGGATACCAAGGGTAAGGATGATCTTTGGGTTCCTCTTTTCAACAAATCTTCCTGCAATCGGAAGGGCAAACATAGTTGCAATCCCTCCTGGGCCAAGCACCAAACCTGCAAGGAATGAGGTATAACCCATCAGTGTCTGCAGATATATTGGTAGAAGCACAATGCTACCAAATAGATTAAAGAATGCAAAGAACATCAGGATATTGCCTGTTGTGAATGTCCTGTCCTTGAAAAGTCTGAGGTTTATGATGGGGTTTTTTGAGAAGAGTTCGATGATTACAAAGAGCATGAGTGATATAGCAGAGATGATTGTGAATGTGATGATTAGAGGAGATGAAAACCAGTCTTCACTCTGCCCCTTATCAAGTACAAACTGGAGGCTCCCAAGCCCAGTGGCAAGGAGCATCAATCCCATATAATCTATCTTCATCTTCACCCTCTTCATGTAGGGTGGATCATGGATCACAAAGAGACTTAACAATATGGAGATTATCCCAATCGGAACATTTATATAGAATATCCACCTCCATGACCAGTTATCTGTTATCCATCCACCAAGAAGCGGACCAATGATAGGGCCAAACATTATCCCGATTCCAAAGATGGCCATCGCCATACCGTGTTTTGCAGGTGGGAATACCTCAAGCAGTATTGACTGACTCAGTGGCTGTAATGCTCCTCCACCAATGCCCTGGATTATCCTGAATATCACAAGGCTTCGAAGACTCCATGCAGAACCGCAGAGGAACGAACTTATGGTAAACATAGAAATGGATGCAATGAGATAGTTCTTCCTACCAAAGAGCCTGCTCAGCCAGCCTGCGATAGGGATGACTATTGCATTTGATACAAGGTAAGATGTTATGGCCCATGTTGACTCATCAATACCTGCTGAGAGACTGCCCCTTATGTGGTCGAGAGATACATTAACAACTGATATATCAATGATCTCAATAAGGGTAGGAATCATTACAGTTATTGCAACAAGCCACCTGCTCATTCCACCAGCACCGTGGGAACAACTGACATTCCAACCCTGAGGAGATGTTCGGGACCTATGCCATCCTCAAGCACGATCTTTATAGGCACCCTCTGAACGACCTTCACATAATTGCCTGTTGCGTTCTCAGGTGGGAAAAGTGAGAATGCTGAGCCTGTGCCTGCCATAATGCTGTCCACTCTCCCCCAGAACACTTTGTCGGGGTATGCATCCACCTTTATCTTCACCTTCAGGCCTGGCCTGATCCTTTTGAGCTTTGTCTCTTTGTAGTTTGCAATTACATACACGTCATCAAGAGAAACCACTGCCATTAGCGGTTGTCCATGCTGTACCTGATCGCCTATCTCAACAGCCTTCTTTGTTACATAGCCTGCCGCCGGTGAGTATATCTTGGTATATGAAAGATTGAGTTGTGCAAGTTCCAGTTCAGCCTTTCTTTTGTTTATCTGTTCTTGCTGTGTGTTGAATGTTGCCCTCAATTGTTTGAGCATCGCCTCACCAGCAGTAAATGCTGTCCTTGCCTTTGTTATTACACCCTCATAGGCTTTCAGGGCTACTTCTGACTCGGTTTTAAGTGCCTCTGCCGCCTTCATTGAGGCAAAGGCTGTCTCATATGCCGTCTTTGCGGTATCATATCTGCTTTGTGGTATGACCCCTTTTTCTAAAAGGTTTTCAGCCCTTTTAAAATCAATCTCTCCCTGTCTCAAGAGTGCCATCTTTGCCTCAAGCTCAGCCCCTCTTGCATTGAGCACGGCTTCAAGTTCCTGCTTCCTTGATATCGCCATCTTTACATCCTCTTTTAATGACAGGATATTGCTCTCCTGTGCCCTTATCATCGCATCTATCTCTGAAAGCCTCATTCTTTCAGCCTCAAGACCTGCCTCTATCTCCTTCATTCTTTGCAGATAGGGCTCCTGGTCAAGCTCAAGAAGTAAAGTATTCTTTTTCACATATTCATTATCCTTTACATATACCTTTACAACCGTCCCTTGTAACCTGGATGAAATGGTGTGAATGTTTCCCTCAACAAATGCATCATCCGTGGATATATGCGTCTTTTTATACTGGATGTAGATGATACCTGCTATGAGAAGAACAAGTAATGTGAGGGAAAATATGGCAAGTGCAATCCTCTTTCTCCTATTGTTTACTACACTCTTATTATCAACCATTGCCTCCTCCATAGATGCTTATAAGGTCAAACCCTATAGCATAAAGGAACCTCGCCTCTGCACGTCTCAGATCATATATTGCCCTGAAGTAATTTGCCTCTGCCTTTCTAAAGAGTGTTATGGCATCAGTCACATCCGTTGCAGTTCCAATACCCTCCTTATATCTAAGCCTCTGAAGCCTTAGGTTTTCCTTTGCCTGATTGACTGCTTTTTCTGTCACATTCACCCTCTCCCTTGAAGATGCGATCTCAAGATAGCTTGCCTTTACCTCGAGCCTTATCGAGTCTATTAGCATCTCGGCCTGTAGTTTTAGAGCCTCTATTTGCCTCTTTGTAGAACTCAGCCTCGCCGCTTTAGAGCCACCTGTAAAGAGATTCAGGTTTACACCAAGGACCGCCGACCAGTTATCCTCATGAACTCTGTAGATATTCTCCTGATATTCATATCCACCTGACAGATATATCTCTGGAAGATATTCTGCCTTTATGGATTTCAGTTCCTCTTCCTTTGACATTATCTGTTTCTTGAATGCCTGCGGTTCTGACCTATTTTCTTCTGCGAGCCTCCATGCCTCATTCAGGCTCATATCCACAACAGGGCTGCTATCCAATTCCTCCACTGCTATCTCCTCATCCAGTGGTCTTGTAAGCAGACTGTTTAACCTCGACATGGCTATATCCCTTGTGTTTCTTGCTGAAACCTCTCTCTGTTCTGAATCAGATGACATGACCTCTGCCTGGAGAAGGTCATTCTTTGTAATGAGTCCTTCCTTATACATCGCATCGGTATCCTTGAGATGGGCACTAAACATCCTCACCTCCTCCTCTGCTACATCGAGCATCTTTTCTGCCTCAAGAAGATCAAGATATGCAAGGATGAATTCAAAGGCAACCCGATTTCTAACACTAAAGGTCTCCATCTTCTTCGAATCAAGGGCATGTCTTGCTCCTCTTATATTTGAATAGGTCCTACCAAAATCATATATCCGTTGATTCAATCTAAAACCATATGTGAGAAATTCCCTTTCAGACATAGGTGCACTACCTATTGCTCCGAATCTTGCCTCTGGTTGATACCTCAGCCATGTCTGATTAGCATATAGGTCTACATTGGGGAAGAGTATTGACCTTGCAAGTCTTACCCCCTGCTCAGCTATCTCTTCTTCTTTGACTGATATTTTCAATTGTCTTGAACGGTCTTCTATAATCCTTAATCCCTCCTCAAGGGTAAGGGCAAAGGCATTCTCTGAAAAGATAACGATAAGGAGTAGTATGGTTATAACCCTGTACACATTCAAGTTTCTCCCAAGCATATAATCCAACCTCCTATAAAAAGATGATAGCCTCCCTGTAATCTGGTTTATCTATCCTGACCTTTTGAGTATCTCTCTACAACCCCTTTTAGTCTCTCTGCCGTGTGAGGAGTATTAACCCTGTTTTTAAATATATCTTCGGGGCTTATGCCTTCAATATCATAGAATGCCTCATTTGCATCATGATCTATTTGCAAAGAGGCGCCCTCAAGAGCAATACCTACAAAGAGTCCTCTGCTACGGGAGTATGAGTAAATCTCTGCCTTTAATTCAAAATCAGTGCCTGCCTCAGCGTGACGGCCAACAGGTCCTGCTGCAACAGAGGCATCTACACCGAGTGTGAATTTACCCTTGATTATCCCATCCACACTTCTTCTGCTACGGAATATCAATATCACATCTGAGGATTGAGCACCTATCTGCCAGCCTATACTGCCACCAGTAAGAGTAACAAATGATGGATTGCTCCACTTCCCCTCACCGGTTCGGGTCAGCAATACACCCTGTCCATGCCGACCCCCGAGTACAAAACCAACCTTTATAACCTCGGGAATAATGGCTATACCGTATGCTTTTTGCAATAGTGAAAGAGGGATACCCTTTTCAGGTATCTGCATTATCTCTGACATGACAAGCGATGATGTCTCAACCTTCTGAACCTCCTTTCCACCTGATGCCACAGGGGTAGAGATAAAAGTAATAAGAAGAAACACCGTTAAAATTGATATAAATCTTCTCTTCATATCCTTCAGCCTCCTTTCCAATTCTTATTTATCAATATCATGCCTTTAAAAGTTTAACAAATATCCCCTACTTTTTCTTCCTATCATAGATCTTATCTTCATCCGGCCTTGACAGTCTCCTGTAAATAATATTATGATTAATTACCTTTAAACTAGCCCTGAGAGGCTAGTAAGGAATGGCCGACCAATGGTATGTAAACTCTACCGAACTAGAGCCCTTCTTCCTCTCAGGGAGAGGGTTTTTTTATGCCTGAAGAGATACTGAACAATAAGGAGATTGAGCGGGTCATAAAGAGACTCACCCATGAGATTATCGAAAAAAACAAAGGGGTCAAAGCTCTCTGTCTCATAGGGATACAGCGTGGTGGTGTCATTCTTGCTAAAAGGCTTGCCTCAATGATTAAGTATGTAGAGAAGGAAGAAGTGGGGGTTGGTTCACTTGACATTGCCCTTTACAGAGACGATATACATATCAAGGAAAAACAACCTGTTGTAAGAGCCACAGACATCCCCTTTCAGATAAATGATAAGACCGTTATTCTGGTAGACGATGTGTTATTCACAGGTAGAAGCATCAGGGCTGCAATGGATGCAATCATTGACTTTGGACGTCCTGCTTACATACAGCTTGCTGTGCTTATAGACAGGGGACACAGAGAACTTCCTATAAGGGCTGATTATGTAGGGAAAAACATCCCCACCTCTATCAATGACAGGGTAGAAGTGTATCTTGATGAAAAAGACAGTAATAAAGATAGAGTCATCTTGATAAAATGATAAATTATGCTTAAATCAAAAGACCTCTTGGGCATTAAGGACCTCACACCTGATGAGATAAACCTTATTCTTGATACAGCCTCTGGCTTTAAGGATGTATTGAAAAGGGACATAAAGAAGGTGCCTGCATTGAGAGGCAAAACTGTTGTGAACCTCTTCTTTGAGCCATCAACAAGGACAAGGACTTCATTTGAGCTTGCTGCAAAGAGACTGAGCACTGATGTAATAAACTTCTCTGTTCCAACAAGCAGTGTTATAAAGGGAGAGACACTAAAAGATACTGCACTGACAATCGAGGCCCTTGGCGCAGACTTTGTGGTTGTCAGGCACTCCTCAGCAGGTGTACCGCATTTCTTAAGCAAGATATTAAAGGCATCTGTCATAAATGCAGGTGATGGTGCAAATGAACATCCAACACAGGCATTGCTCGATATATTTACAATTCGTGCCCATAAGAAAAGGGCAGAAGGACTTATGGTTGCGATAATAGGTGATATAGCCCATAGCAGGGTGGCCCGCTCCAATATCTATGCACTCACAAAATTAGGTGCAAAGGTAAGGCTGATCGCCCCTTCCACACTTATTCCCCTTGAGATAGAGAGGCTTGGTGTTGAGGTCTATCATTCAGTTGAAGAAGGAATCAGGAATGTAGATGTTGTTATGGCCTTGAGACTACAGCTTGAAAGACAGGGGAAAGGTTTTCTGCCATCACCTGAGGAGTATTTTAGTCTATATGGTCTTACAACAGAAAGACTACGCCTTGCAAAGAAGGACGCCATAGTAATGCATCCAGGACCGATGAATAGGGGGATCGAGATTGAGACAGAGGTAGCAGATGGTCCACAATCAGTAATACTCGAACAGGTTACAAATGGCCTTGCAGTAAGGATGGCTGTGTTGTATCTGCTGTCAGGGGTAAAGAAGTGAGCATCCTTATAAAGAATGGACATGTGATAGACCCTTCACAGGGTATCAATGAGTATAAGGATATCCTAATAAAGGGGAAGAGAATTCATGGAATATTCCCTAAGGGTAAATCTAAAAAGGCTGTGAAGGAGATAGACGCCAGCAATTGCATAGTTATTCCTGGACTTGTTGATATGCACACACATCTCAGAGAGCCGGGATACGAATACAAGGAGACCATTGAGACAGGGACAAAGGCAGCGCTCAGGGGTGGCTTTACATCTGTTTGCCCTATGCCAAATACAGACCCTGTTAATGACGATATCTCGGTCACTGAATATATACTCAGGGAGGCATCACGATTCAGATACTCAAACGTCTATCCCATTGGTGCCATAACAAAGGGACAGAGGGGTGAGGAACTCACAGAGATGGAGATGCTCAAGGAGGCTGGCTGTGTTGCCTTTTCAGATGATGGAAGGCCAGTTATGAATAGTCTCATTATGCGCCGTGCCCTTGAGTATTCAAAGATATTTGATGTTCCAATCATATCCCATTGTGAGGATATTAATCTCTCTGAAGGGGGCGTGATAAATGAAGGCTTTGTATCAACAACCATCGGTCTTAAAGGCATACCAAAGGCATCAGAGGAGATAATGGTTGCCAGGGATATAGCCTTATGTGAACTCACAGGCGGAAGACTCCATATAGCCCATGTCTCTACCGAGGGCTCTGTGAGGCTTATAAGAGAGGCGAAGTCAAGAGGTTTAAATATAACTGCAGAGACATGCCCTCATTATTTTACCCTTACCGAGGATTCCCTGACGAATTACGATACTAATCTCAAGGTCAACCCTCCCTTGAGGACACAACGTGATGTATCTGCGATTATAGAGGCACTAAAGGATGATACAATTGACGTAATTGCCACGGACCATGCGCCCCACCACTTTGATGACAAGAACAGGGAATTTGATACAGCTTCATTTGGAATCTCGGCTCTTGAGACAGCCTTTGCCCTTAGCCTAAGGCTTGTTGAAAGCAGAGTGATGGACTTAGATCACCTTATCACAAAGATAACAGTAAACCCCTCAAGTATTATGGGGATACCTAAAGGAACATTGAAGGTAGGTGCTGATGCTGACATCGTTATCCTTGACCCAAATAAAGAATTTATAGTTGATACAAGAAAGTTTTATTCAAAGGGAAAGAACTCACCATTTAATGGTTGGCATCTCAAGGGTGTGGTATTAAAGACAATCGTCTCAGGGGATGTATATGATTGGGAATAAACAGAAGGCCGTCTTAATGTTATCTGACGGGACGGTATTTGAAGGAAATAGTTTTGGCGCAGATGGAGAGGCCATTGGAGAGGTAGTCTTTAATACCTCAATAACAGGCTATCAAGAGATACTTACAGACCCTTCATACAAAGGACAGATTGTTGTGATGACCTATCCCCAGATTGGTAATTACGGAATAAACTATGAGGATGTTGAATCAGAAAGGCCTCAGGCAGAGGGCTTTATCGTTAAGGAATACATTGACTTTCCAAGCAACTGGCGCTCGAGAATGAGCCTGAAGGAATATCTAATTGAAAATAATATAGTGGGTATCGAGGGTATTGATACAAGGGCACTTACGCGTCACTTAAGGGATGAAGGTGTGCAGATGGGGATTATCTCCACTGTTGACCTCAACCCAGAAAGTCTCCTTGAAAAAGTGAGAGTCCATCCAGGCATATCCTCATTAGACCTTGTCAGTAAAGTAACTACAGAAAAACCCTTTAAATGGGAACAGGAGATATGGAGATGGAGAACAGGTTTAACAAACACTGCTCATAACTCTTCACTCTCTGTGATTGTATACGACTATGGTGTGAAGATGAACATACTACGCCATCTCTATGACGCAGGGTTTGATGTCACAGTTGTGCCTGCAACAACCCCTGCTCCTGCAGTGCTTGAGATGAACCCTGATGGCATACTCCTCAGTAATGGCCCTGGCGATCCACAATCTGTAGGTTATGCAATAAAAACGATAAAGGACCTTCTTGGGAAAAAGCCCATATTGGGTATATGTCTTGGCCATCAACTCCTTGGTCTTGCACTCGGTGGAACTACTTACAAGTTAAAGTTCGGTCATCATGGGGGTAATCATCCTGTAATGGACATCTCAACAGAGAAAGTGGAGATCACTTCACAGAACCATAATTACTGTGTTGATATGAAGAGTCTCAGGGGTCAGGCAATCCTCACACATAAAAATTTATATGACGGCACAGAGGAAGGAATGAGACACAAAGATTTACCTATAATGTCTGTGCAGTATCATCCAGAGGCAGGGCCTGGGCCTAACGACTCATGTTATATATTCAGAAGATTCAGGGAGATGATTGTCAGCCACGGTTAATCAACCCGTGACAGAATGAAATAATCAATGGTAAAGGAAAAACCATACACACTGACTCACGATAAGGAAAGGCTTATATTCATAACCTCATCATTCAGGGCTGAGAAGGAGAGCGTACTTCATAAAGGAATATACAGTAATGAACTTGCATCCATGCTAACTGCTTTAACAATAACGGGTGTTGTTTATATGGTCATTGCATTTAACTACAGTGTAAACATCTTCCATTATATCATCCTCATCATTATATTCATTCTTTCCTTTATTGGTCTTAGAGAATCCATCTTCAAGGAAAGACAACTGAAGGTTGTCTTTGATAGATCTAACAGGATAGCGAGTATTACGCGACCTGGTATTGTATTAAATAAAACAGAGACCATACCATTCGATGATATAGACTCAGTAAGGGTTGGAAGCAAAAGGATACAACCTGAAAATATAGATGGAATAGAATTTGTTGAGCGGATCTCACGCCAGCATGGAAGTGTTGTAACAGGACTGGGTGAGGAGACAGAGTTTGTAACATTGAATTTAAGAATGCGAGATGGTTCGGAAAGGCTTATATACGCTAACAGGGTCAGGGAAACGATCAATGGAGAGCCTGAGATACCACTCAGAGAGATAAGAAACTTTTTGAATAAATAAGGAGCCAAAGATTGCCAAAGAGAAACGACATTAAAAAAATCCTGATTATCGGTTCAGGCCCTATAGTCATAGGGCAGGCCTGCGAGTTTGACTATTCAGGCACACAGGCCTGCAGAGCATTGCGTGATGAGGGCTACAGGGTCGTACTAGTGAATTCAAACCCTGCCACAATCATGACAGACCCTGAAATGGCTGATTCAACATATATTGAGCCAATAACCGCTGATGTCCTTGAGATGATAATCAAAAAAGAGAAGCCCGATGCCCTGCTGCCAACCATGGGGGGGCAGACAGCACTCAATCTTGCCGTAGAGCTTGCCGAAGCAGGAATACTTGAAAGATATAATGTTGAATTAATAGGGGCAAAGCCTGAGGCAATAAAGAAGGCTGAGGACAGGGAGTTATTTAAAGAGGCTATGGAGAAGATAGGCCTTGAGGTACCAAAGAGTGCATATGTCAGCTCCCTTGATGATGGTCTTAAAGCCATTGAGTATATTGGGTTTCCCGTAATCATAAGACCATCATTTACACTTGGAGGCACAGGAGGAAGTGCTGCCTACAACATAGAAGAATATAAAGAAAATCTTAAAAGGGCACTTGAACATAGTCCTGTTCATCAGGCACTGATTGAGGAGTCTGTAATAGGCTGGAAGGAATTCGAGCTGGAGGTTATGCGTGATTGTAAAGATAATGTTGTAATAATCTGCTCAATAGAAAATTTTGACCCCATGGGAATACATACCGGCGACTCGATAACTGTTGCACCTGTTCAGACCCTTACGGATAAGGAGTACCAAAGGATGAGGGATGCCGCAATAGCGATAATTCGTGAGATAGGTGTTGATACAGGAGGTTCAAATATACAGTTTGCCCTGAATCCTGAAGATGGCAGGATGGTTGTGATAGAGATGAATCCGAGGGTCTCAAGAAGTTCTGCACTTGCATCAAAGGCAACGGGCTTCCCCATAGCAAAGATTGCAGCCAAGCTTGCTGTTGGCCTGAGACTTGATGAGATACCAAATGATATCACAAGAGAAACCCCTGCATCATTTGAACCAACCATAGACTATGTAGTTGTAAAATTCCCGAGATTCGCATTTGAGAAGTTTCCTGATGCTGACCCAACGCTTACAACGCAGATGAAATCAGTTGGTGAGGCAATGGCAATAGGAAGGACATTCAAAGAGGCACTCTGCAAGGCTATCAGGAGTATAGAGATAGACAGTTATGGTTTTGAGCAGATGGATGCCTCTATTGAAGAAACAAAGATGAAGCTAAAGACCCCGAATTGTGAAAGGATATGGTATATTGCTCATGCCTTAAGGCGTGGGATGGAAATTCAGGAAATCTATGAACTCACAAGGATCGACCCATGGTTTCTTTATAATATAAAAGAGATAGTGGATATGGAAGAACGAATTAGTGCGGAAGTGCGGAAGTGCAGAAATGCAGAAGTGAAAGACTTACATGGTGTAGCTTCCGAGCTTCCGAGTTTCAAGGACCTTTTAAGAATGGCAAAGGAATACGGAATCTCAGACAGGAGGATAGCAAGTTTGACAGGCCTTAAGGAAAAGGATATAAGAGAAGTCAGGGAAAAACAAGGAATAGAGCCTGTCTATAAGATCATAGACACATGCGCTGCTGAGTTCAAGGCATATACTCCATACCTTTATTCGACATATGAAAGACCATTCTATTCTGTTGACGGTTCACGGTTTACGGTTCACGGTGTTGAGTGCGAGGCGAATCCAACCAATCGAAAGAAAGTGGTCATACTTGGTAGTGGCCCCAACAGAATAGGTCAGGGGATAGAGTTTGACTATTGCTGTGTTCATGCTGTCTTTGCATTAAAGGAAATGGGCTATGAAACTATAATGATCAATTGCAATCCCGAAACCGTAAGCACAGATTATGATACTGCTGACAGACTATACTTTGAACCACTCACACATGAAGATGTTATTGCTGTCATAAAGAAGGAAAAACCATTGGGTGTGATAGTACAGTTTGGTGGTCAGACACCATTAAAACTCGCTGTACCACTTGAGAAAGAGGGTGTGAGAATACTCGGCACATCCCCTGACTCAATAGACAGGGCAGAAGACAGGGAGAGGTTCAAAGAGCTTCTACATAAATTAAGATTAAAACAGCCTGACAGTGGAACAGCCATGTCATTTGATGAGGCTATAGTTGTTGCAAGAGATATAGGATTTCCTGTAATGGTCAGGCCATCATATGTACTCGGTGGAAGGGCAATGGAAATCGTATATGATGAAAAAAGCCTTAAGGATTATATGGAAAAGGCGGTCAAGGCATCGCCTGAACACCCTGTGCTTATTGACAAATACCTTGAAGATGCCATTGAAATAGATGTTGATGCCATTGCTGATGGGAAGGATGTTGTAATAGGTGGGATAATGGAACATATAGAGGAAGCAGGCATCCATTCAGGAGACTCAGCATGCTCAATACCACCATATTCACTTCCTGATAAGATAATCGAAAGGATAAAGGAACATACAAAGGCACTTGCCATTGAATTGAATGTTGTAGGCCTCATGAATATACAGTTTGCGGTTAAGGAGGGTGAAGTTTACATACTCGAGGTCAATCCAAGGGCATCAAGGACAGTGCCATTTGTAAGCAAGGCCACAGGCATACCACTTGCAAAGATGGCTGCAAAGATTATGACAGGCTATTGCCTGAAAGAGCTTGGCCTTACATCAGAGACGAAGATGCCCCATACAGCGGTAAAGGAAGCTGTCTTCCCATTTGATAAATTTGTGGGGGTTGATACAATCCTTGGGCCTGAGATGAAGTCAACCGGTGAGGTTATGGGCATTGATATGGATTTTGGAAGGGCATATTCAAAGGCGCAGACAGCATCAAGGAATACCATTCCTCTAAGCGGGAAGATATTCATAAGCGTTAAGGACAGGGACAAGCCATTACTCATACCCATTGTAAACAAACTCATCCAGATGGGTTTCTCAATAATCGCAACAAGGGGAACGGCAAACTTTCTCAGAGAACACGGGTTATCAGTTGATATGGTTAATAAGGTTGGTGAAGGTCGACCTGATATAGTTGATTTTATAAAGAATAACGAGATAGACTTCGTTATCAATACTGTCACAGGGGCAAAGGCCCAAAAGGACTCCTTCTCAATAAGGGAGAGCGCACTCAGGCATGGTATCACTTATACAACAACTATCTCGGGTGCAAGGGCTGCTGTAAATGCCATTGAGGCAATATTAAAAGAGAAGATCAGCATAAAGTCCCTGCAGGAGTATCATCGGTAATAGAAAAGGAAATCCATCCAGGTGTCACCAATCAAAAGATAAAGACTCATGAATCACAAGAAAAATATCCTCCTTACAGGAAGGCCAAGGATTGGCAAATCCACCATCATACAAAGGGTGGTAGAAAAATTAAGAAGTGCTGGTTTTAGAAACATCGGAGGGTTTTATACAGCAGAGATAAGAGTTGGTGGTGAGCGAGTGGGTTTTATGATTAATACCCTTGATGGCAAAACAGGCAGGCTCGCAGAGGTTGGTTTTGAAAGCCCTTACAAACTCGGGAAATACGGTATAGATATGAAGTCATTTGAAGATATTGCCCTCCCAGCCTTAGAAAGCGCCATCCACGGCGATGGACTTATTGTAATAGATGAGATTGGTTATATGGAGTTGAAGTCAAGAAGATTCAGGGAACTCTTGATTAAGGCATTAAATTCATCCTCACCTGTATTAGCAACCATTATGCGTTCACGATTTGATTTTTCCGACACTGTTAAATCCCGCGGTGATGTTGAGGTTATTACTGTAAGGGTGGATAACAGGGATGGACTCGTGGATGAGATTGTGGCAAAAGTGCTCAGGGTTTGAGAATTCGAATCTTGGATCAACCAAGGATGGATGACCTTACGAAATCGAGGAGGAATGATGGAAAGATACCGAGGGCTATTACCACGATAGTGGTGATAGCAAGGGTGATACCCATGCCACTTGACATGCTGAGTTCAACCTTCTCACTCGGTTCCTTCATATACATATACATCACAACCCTTAGATAAAAGAAGGCAGATACAACACTGAAGAAGACTGCAATAATCACAAGAGGAACATAACCAGCATATATCGCCTCCATAAATACATAGAATTTTGCGATAAAGCCTGCAGTTGGCGGTATCCCGGTAAGGGAGAACATGAAGATTAACATCAATGCAGAGGCAATAGGATGTTCCTTTGCAAGACCCGTATAGTCTTCAAGATTCTCACCAACGAAATCTTCACGTCTTAACAGTATCACTACAGAGAATGCACCTATGTTCATGAATGTGTATATCATTAGATAGTTCATTGTACTGATAAGCCCTTCTGCAGTGCCTGTGATTATGCCAAGGAGTGCATAACCTGCATGGGCGATTGAGCTATAGGCAAGCATCCTCTTTATGTTCCTCTGTGAAAGGGCGAGTATGCTTCCCGTTGCCATCGTAATCACCGCAAGGGGCACAAGTATGGATGACCATTGAAGATGCAGTTCACCAAAGGCATCAAAAAAGACTCGTCCGATCACTGCAAAACCTGCTGCCTTTGGGCCAATTGACATGAATGATGTAATAGATGTGGGAGCGCCCTCATAGACATCAGGTGCCCACATATGAAACGGGACAAGGGCAATCTTAAATCCAAAGGCAACCACAAAGAATATGAGGCCAAGCAAGGTAATGGGATTTTGCAGGAGATTTAGATTATGAAGGAAAGATGCAACCTCCTTGAGATTTGTTGATCCAGTAAGTCCATAAACAATCGCTATGCCATAAAGCAGGAATGCAGAGGAGAAGGCACCGAGGAAGAAATATTTCAGTGCTGCCTCTGCAGAGCGCATTTGTCTCCTGATTATGCCTGCAAGTACATATGTTGAGAGGGCCATTAGCTCAAGGCCAAGGTAAAGGACTATGATGTCCGTTGCCCCTGCCATTATCATCATGCCGGATGTGGCAAAAAACAAGAGAGAATAATACTCCCCGAATGATGCATTCTCTATCTTCATGTACTTCAGGGAGATGAGGATGGTAAGGATAAGATTTATGTAGAAGATCAATTTGAAGAAGTTTGAGTATCCATCAAAGACAAAGACATCCTGAAGCACACCGCCAAGCCAGCCTATCTCGATGAGTCTGTAGTTGATATAGGCCGAGATGGCAACGCCTACAAGGCCAACAAGGCCAACCACCTCTTTTCTCTTTACTATGAGGTCAAGTAGAAGAAGGATCAGTGCAAATAATATGAGTATAATCTCAGGTGCAATGAGCCTCAGACTCTGTAGATTCAGCACTATCTATATCCTCCATAAATCTTACTTATATATCCTCCAAAGGTGTGAGGTGTGTCTGTAATATTTACCTGTCTTATAAGGTGTTCTACAGATGTATGCATATAGTCAAGGAATGTATCAGGATAAATGCCTATCCAGAAGACAAAGATAATTAAAGGAAGCAATGTAATAACCTCTCTAAGATTCATGTCGAACATATGATGCCTTTCTCCTGCCTCCTTTATATCATATGATGAGAAAAAGACCCTCTGATATAGCCACAGCATATAACCTGCACCAAGTATTACACCTATTGCTGCAAGGACACCAAACTCCCTGTATGAACTGAAGGCACCCAGTATTATCAGGAATTCTCCGATGAATCCATTTGTCCCTGGAAGCCCGATTGAGGCAAGTGTAAATATCATAAAGATACCCGCATACCAGGGCACAAGGCTCGCAAACCTTCCATAATCAGCTATCATCCTTGAATGTGTACGTTCATAGATAATACCTACCATAAGGAAGAGTGCACCTGTGACAATACCATGATTGAGCATCTGGAGTATCCCTCCCTCAAGACCCTGTGAGTTAAGGGAGAATATACCGAGTGTGACAAAACCCATGTGGCTTACACTTGAGTATGCAATCAGTCTCTTCATATCCTTCTGGGCAAAGCAGACAAAGGCACCGTATACGATGGCTATGACAGAAAGCACAACAATCGGGAGGGCAAAGAACCTGGTTGCATCAGGGAACATCGGGATGGAGAATCTCAGAAATCCATACGCCCCCATCTTTATCAGGACCCCTGCAAGTATGACACTACCTGCTGTTGGTGCCTCTGTATGGGCATCAGGAAGCCATGTATGCACTGGAAACATCGGGACCTTAACCGCAAAGGCGATGAAGAAGGCAAGAAAGAGCCAGCACTGTAGTGCAAATGGATACCTGATGTTGCTAAGTTCAAGGATATTAAGTGTCTCACCACCCTTGAAATATAGCACAACAATACCGACAAGCATGAGGACACTGCCTGCAAGCGTATATAGAAAGAACTTAATCGCTGCATAAATCCTGTCCTTTCCACCCCATACACCTATGAGTATGAACATCGGTATGAGCATCGCCTCCCAGAATATATAAAAGAGAAAGAAATCAAGAGATACAAAGACACCAAGCATTGCTGTCTCGATTACAAGGAGTGCTATATGGAATTCCTTAATCTTGCTCTCTATCGCCATCCATGAGACAAGTACAGAAAGGATGCTTAATATTATGGTAAGAAAGATAAACAGAATGCTTATCCCATCAATACCTATAAAATAATTAATCCCCCATGCTGGGAGCCATTCATGCCTCTCCACAAACTGCATGAGGTGTGTATTCTTATCAAAGTTATTAAGCAATGGCAGGGCAAGGAAAAGGGTTATTGTTGTGAAGATAAGGGATAACCATCTTATTGCATTTGTATTCCTTATAAACAGGAGGAGTATTGCCCCCAGAAGGGGGAAGAATACCGTCACTGTAAGCACAGGATAACTCAGCTGATTCATTATTACTTCATTCATCTATAACTACCTCAGGAATATCACAACCCATATTAGAACAAGTGCTCCAAGCACCATAATTAATCCATAAGAGGACAGCAGACCCGTCTGTATCTTCCTCAGTCTCTGACTGAAAGAACCTATAAGGCCAGGAAGACCATTGACAACACCCTCTATAAGGGTGCTATCAAAGAATCCAAGAAATATCCTCTCACAAGCCTTAAGAACAGGACTGACAATGGTCTTATGGTAAAGCTCATCAATCCAGTATTTATTGTAAAGAAGATTATAAGCTGGCCTTAGATATGAGCCCACCCTTTGTGGCAAATCAGTCTTCTTCACATACATTATGTATGCTGTAATTATGCCTGTTATACTTACAATCACAGAGAGACTCATTACAAGGATTTCTGCAGTGTGTGAACCCTCTGCCACAGGGTGACCAAGCACAGGTGCAAGAAACTCCCCTATCCTGTCACCGTGTTCAGCGAAAATAGGGGGAATACCAACCCAGCCCGCACCAATAGCACCGATGGCAAGCAGAATAAGTGGTATGGTCATTACAGATGGTGATTCATGGACATGATGTAATTGTTCTTCAGTACCGCGGAACTTACCATGAAAGGTCAGATAAATAAGCCTGAATGAATAGAATGCTGTCATAAATGCTGCTACGGTTCCAAGAACCCAGAGAACCTTACCTGTCTCACCACCAAGGAATGTTCTCCACAGTATCTCATCCTTACTGAAGAAGCCAGCAAGTCCTGGTATGCCTGATATGCTGAGTGATGCAATAACAAATGTCCAGTAAGTTACAGGCATATATCTCCTGAGTCCGCCCATCTTCTGAATGTTCATCTCATCATGAAGTGCATGGATAACGCTTCCTGAGCAGAGGAAGAGGAGGGCCTTGAAATATGCGTGGGTATATAGATGGAATATACCCGCGGTATATGCACCAACACCAAGGGCAAGAAACATATAACCGAGCTGGCTCACTGTTGAGTATGCAATAATCCTCTTTATGTCATTTTGCACAAGGCCTATAGAGGCAGCAAATATGGCGGTCACACCACCAACAACCGCAACGGTTGTCATTGCTATGGGAGAGAGGTTGAAGAGGGGATTACAACGGGCAACCATGAAGACACCTGCTGTCACCATTGTAGCAGCATGTATCAGTGCAGAAACAGGTGTTGGACCCTCCATGGCATCAGGTAGCCAGACATGGAGTGGTATCTGTGCAGACTTTCCAACAGCACCACAGAAGAGAAGAAGACAGATGAGTGTTATGGTCTCCACCTCAAAACCAAAAATACTAATCTTCTGTCCGAGGATATTGCCTGCATCAGAAAATACCTTAAGATATTCAAGGCTTCCAAAGGTGAGAAAGACGAGGATGACCCCAAGACCAAACCCGAAGTCTCCGAACCTGTTCACTATGAATGCCTTTTTGCCTGCATTGGCTGCAGATGGCCTCTCGAACCAGAAACCGATCAACAGATAAGAGCACAGACCAACCGCCTCCCATCCAAAATAGAGAAGAAGGAAGTTATTCGCCATCACCAGTATGAGCATGGAGAAGACAAAGAGGCTAAGATAGGCAAAGAACCTGTAATATCCCCTGTCACCGTGCATATAGCCTACAGAATAGATGAATATCAATGAGCTTATGGATGTAACCACTATAAGCATGACCGCAGTAAGCTGGTCTATTAGGAAACCAACGGAAACACTGAAAGAGCCTGATATTATCCAGTCATAAAGGTTCATATTAATAACCCTTCCGCTATAGACATCCATAAATGCAATGACCGAGAGGATAAAGGAGGCAATAACAGCAGGTATGGCAACCCAGTGTGCCCTTTCCTTTATATATCTCCTGCCAAGAAGGATGTTAATTACAAATGCTATAAATGGCAGCAAAGGTATTAATGTATATTTCATTTTTATCCCTTTAAGAGATTTATCTCATCGGCCTTTACAGTCGGCTTGTTTCTGTATAATGCTATTATTATTGCAAGTCCTATTGCTGCCTCTGCAGCAGCAACCGCAATAACAAAGAAGACCATTATCTGACCTGTCATGGATTGCAGATAATGGCTGAATGCAGCAAAGCTGATATTTACAGAATTTAGCATCAGCTCGATTGAGAGGAATATCATGATGAGGTTCCGCCTTATAAGAAAACCGATTACGCCAATGCTAAAGACAATAGCACTGAGGACTATATACCAGCTTAAAGAAACCATATAACCCCCAAAAATCTTTAAACCCTTTTATTCAAGTTTCTTTTTCGCTAAGACCACCGCACCTATTATTGCCACAAGTAAAATGAGAGATACAATCTCAAATGGCAAAAGATATTTCGTATACAACACCCTACCAACGGTCATAATATTGCCTTCTGTTTGAATCCTCTCAACACCGTATGGCCCTGGTGATGGGAAGATATCTATCCTCCTCAGTATAGATACAGAGGACAGCATCAGGCCTATTGCAATCAAAACACCCACCGGCCACATTCCCAAGAATCTCCTCTCAGTTTCTACCTCCTTTACATCCAGTAACATGATGACGAAAAGAAAGAGTACGAGTATCGCACCTGCGTATATTATTATCTGTATGGCTGCAAGAAATTCCGCGTTTAGAAATAGATAGAGGACCGCGACATGAATAAAGAGCACGAGCATCCAGAGGACACCATGGACAGGATTCCTTCTTGTTATTACAAGCACAGAGAGGGCTGTAATCATTAATGCAAGATATGTAAAGAGTAATTGATGTCCTGTCATCTAACCCTCGCTCCTTCCTTACCAAAATCACGTAACTTCGGCACCCAGAACCTCTCAAAATAATCCCTGCCCCTCTCAGAACCCATATACCTATCCCAGTTTTCAAGGAGCCTCTCCTTTGTATAATAAAACTCACTTCTGCGATAACCCGCATATTCAAAATGGGGTGTCAGCACAATGGCACCAAAGGGACATGCCTCAACACAGAGTGCGCAGAAGACACACCTGAGCGTATCTACCTCATATCTCTCAACCACCTTCTGATGCCCCTCTCCCTCTGTTGTGTAAATATATATGCACTTTGAAGGGCACATTGCCGAACAAAGACCACATCCAACACACTTCATCTTTCCTGTCTCGAACTTTGCAAGGGCATGCAATGCCCTTGCACCAGATGGTGGCTCTACCTTAGCCTTATATGGGTATTGCCTCGTGACTGCAGGGGAGAAGAAATGCCTGAGTGTAAGGGCAAGGCCTTTTAGAATCTCAATAAAGAGTATCTTTTTTATAAAATCCTTAGTGGTCATAAAAAACACAGATGATCACTGATATATCCGCGATTATCTGTTTTCTTATCTGCGATCATCTGTGATCCTTTCATAGTAGTTTAATCATCCCCGTTATAAATATATTCAAAAGCCCTAATGGTATAAACAGTTTCCAGCCAAGGCCCATCAACTGGTCATATCTGTATCTTGGAAGCGTTGCCCTTATCCAGAAGTAGAAGAAGATAAAGGCATAGACCTTTAAAAGAAACCAGACTATCCCTGGCACTTGAGAAAATATCCAGAAATCAGGGCCATGCCATCCTCCAAGAAAACAGATACTTGCAAGTGCAGACATAACAAACATCCCCGTATACTCTGCCATGAAGAACAATCCCCAGCGAATCCCGCTGTATTCTGTGAAATACCCTGCAACAAGCTCTGCCTCTGCCTCTGGAAGGTCAAATGGTGCCCTGTTTGTTTCGGCGATTGCTGCCATGAGAAAAACAAAGAAACCAATGAACTGAGAAGATATAAAAGGGCCTTCTGCTTGTGCCTTCACTATATCCAAGAGATTGGTACTGCCTGCGAGCATGATCACACCAACGAGACTGAGGCTCATTGCTATCTCATAGCTTATCACCTGTGCGGATGACCTGAGACCACCAAGAAATGAATACTTTGAATTTGATGCCCAGCCAGCAAGTATAACGTTGTATGTTCCAACACCTGAGAGAGCAAGTATATATAAGACCCCTATATTGATATTCGCAATAGAGAAGCCCTCCCATAAAGGGATTACAGCAAGTGAACCAAGGGCAGCAACAACGCCTATAACCGGTGCGATGTAGAAGATTGCCTTATCTGCACCTGATGGGATAATGTCCTCCTTGAAGAATAGCTTTATCCCGTCAGCAATTGGTTGCAGGAGACCGTGAGGACCTACATGCATCGGACCAAGCCTTGCCTGCATATGACCTATCACCTTCCGTTCAAAATAAACGGCATAGGCAACATGTAACATCACTATATTAACGATGATAAAGACCTTTATGAATGTCCAGAGAATCTCCATAATATCTCTCTTACCACATCAACTCCTTGAGCAACCTCCTTGAGTTCTCATCATGGGGGTCAAGCTTCAGTGCATTCTCAAGTGCCTCTATTGCCTTTTCTGTCATTCCTGCCTTTGCATAGGAGAATCCAAGATGAAAATAGGTATCAGCATCATTAGGATTCACTGCTATAACCTGTTCAAATGCCTTTATCGCTTCATCCATTATGTTCTTCTTTGTATAAGCCCTTCCAAGATGATAATGAGCAATGGCGTATTTGGGGTCTCTTCTGACAACCTCCTTGAAATATCTTATCGCCTCATCAAGATCACCCTTATGATAGTAAGATATACCTGCAAAGTAATAGGCACTTATATACTCCCTGTTATGTTTAATAGTTTCCTTAAAGGCATTGATTGCATCATCTATACGGCATAGCCGATAATAGGCAACCCCTATTGCAAAATGTGCATCACACCACTCAGGAGAGGACTTGATAGCCTTTTTGTAGTACTCTATAGCATCCACCACAAACCCTCCATCATACATAATCTTGCCCATATAGTAATTTGCCTCAGGGTCTTCAGGGTCAATCTTAAGCGCCTCGTCTATCTCAATCACTGCAAGACCGAGGTCACCCGGTTGCCCCCTCCTCCTGTAAAGAAGGGCTGATGCTATAAGGCTATCCACAGATAGCTTTAAACGACCACCACATTCTCCACAAAACTTATTACCCTCAGGGTTTTCTGTACCACATTTCTTGCATATCATAATATCACCTCTTCTCGATCTTTACCTCACAGCCATCTATTGCAGGAGCCTTTGTTACAGGGTCAAGATTATAGTCCATCAGACTGAATGCGCCCCTGCCCTCAAAATGGTTACTGAGAAAAACCCTGTTGTCATCAATCGTACTATCCACTGTAACCCTTACCTCCATACTCCTGATTTTGGTGGAGATTATAACATCATCACCCTCCCCTATACCAAGCCTCTCAGCCTCTTTTTCACCAATCCTGAGCAGGGGTTCTGGGCATATCCTTGTAAGGAGCGATGACCTCTGAGAGATTGTTCCTGAATGAAAGAGTGGTTTATCGAGACAGAGGTAAAGATCACCTTTATAATCTTTACCCTCAAGCCTTATCACCTTTGTCTCAACTGCTTCTCCCCTTAAGGGCTCTCCCTCATATGGCCAGAGCTTATTACCTGCCTTTATCTCATCATATGTTAACCCCTTATAAAGTGGTGAAACCCTTGCAATCTCTTCCATTATCTGTATTGTTGTTGAGTAACCCATCTTATATCCCATCTTATTTGAAACCTCTGAAATTATCCTCCAGTCATCCATACCTGAGGAAGGATTTAATGCCTTTGGTAGATACTGGATCCTTCGCTCAAGATTCGTATATGTCCCTTCTTTCTCAGACCATCCAGTTGCAGGAAAGACAACATCTGCAAGCCTTGCTGTCTCAGTAAGGAAAATATCCTGGACAACTAAAAGTTCGAGGGAACTTAATGCCTCTTTTATAGAAGGGCTGTTCGGGAGATTAAATACTAAATCTTCACCCATCACATACAATCCCTTCAATCGCCCATCCCTTATAGCTCCGATCATCTCCATGAGGGTCAGGCCTTTATGTTCAGGTATTGAGGCATTCCACATCTCCTCATATCTCCTCTTAAAATCAGTAACATCAATTGGCCTGCATCCTGGAAGCATCTCAGGGACACATCCTGCATCTATAAGCCCCTGCTCATTCGGTCTTTCTGAAAGAAGATAAAGCCTTGCCTCAAGGAGATAGGTCAGCCCTGCAACTAAAAAGAGTACATAATGCCCATCGGTTCTTTGAATCAGATCCATTCCTAGGATGATGGATGTAGAGCCACTACTTAAAAGCATATCTCTGAGTTTATCAAGACCTTCAACATCAGTCCCTGCATCTTCTGACAATTTCTTCATCTCCCTGTCAATGACATGCCCCTCTTCTATACCACCCTTCGTCTTATAGATTTCTTTAAGCAGTCTCTCCAGTGCCTCTGCCTCTCTAAATAACGGAGGGGTAATCTTCAGACTATTAAATCTCTCAAGACCAGGGGCATGACCGAACACAACCACATTCCCACCCCTTCTTGAAGCCTCCCTCACTGCAAGTCCAAGCACAGGATTTACAGCAGTTGGATCTCCTCCAAGAACCAGGACAACATCTGAGTACTTTATACCGCTTATGATATTAGCGGTTATACCCTGTCCAAGAAGCCCTTCAAGATACTTCTGGGCTGATGCAAAACCCGTCCTTGAGATAGAATCTATATTGTTGCTCTCACAGACAAGGCGCATGAACTTCTGAAAGACATAATTATCTTCATTTGTACATCTTGGTGAGGCAATACCACCGATAGCAATACCACCATCTCTCTTTTTAATCTCTAATAGCCTTTTTGCAACAAGACCCAATGCCTCATCCCATGTAGCAGGTTGAAGCTCTCCGTTCTTCCTTATCAGGGGTTCTTTGAGTCTTCTCTCTGAACGCAGGTAATCATAACCAAACATACCCTTTGAACATAGTATCCCATTGTTCAGTCCAAGCCCTGTCTTTGACCAGACCCTTTTAATCGCCTCGTCCCTTATCTGAAGAAGCATGGAGCAGCCAACACCACAGTATCCACATACTGTTACCTCTTCCCTGTCCATCTGCCATGGCCTGTAACTATGAATGTATCCTCTGCTCAATATTGAACCAACAGGACAGGCTATCATACAGTTACCACAGTATTCACAGTTAAATGAACTGGATGAGAATGGCTCCATCTTTGTCCTTCCACCCCTTGAAACCATGGTGATGGCAGATGCACCTTGTATATCAGCACACATCCTTACACACCTTGTACAGGAGATGCATCTCTCCATATTCCTTGCAAAGATAGGGTCATCATGACTCTCGGGAACTTTTCTCTTCCACTCTTTGAATCTACCAACTGCTGGACCATACTTCATGGTAGCATCCTGCAATTCGCACTCACCTGCCTTATCACAATAAGGACAGTCAAGGGGATGGTTTATTAGGAGAAACTCAAGGATAGAGCGGCGAACATTTGTGATTGCCTCAGATTCTGTCTTCACCACCATACCATCAGCACACATGAGTGTACAGGATGTCATGAGCTTTGGCATCCTCTCAACCTCTACAACACACAACCTGCATCCACCAAAAGGCTCAAGGAGTTCATGATTACAGAGTGTGGGTATCTTGATGCCTGATCTCCTTGCTGCCTCAAGCACTGTTACTGGCTCGTCCAGTTTTATCTCTTTTTCGTTTATGGTTATCGTTATCATTTCCTTATTTTCTGGATTACCCGATCACGTCGGAGAATGACAGAATAATCTTCATGCCTCTTGTAAGTCTATTGCTCATATGGATTTATGGTAAGAGCATCTTCCACTTTTTATATGTTCCTCAAATTCGTGCCTGAAGTGCTTTAACATCCCTATTGTTGCACCTGCTGCACCATCTCCCAGTGGGCAGAATGTTTTACCCATTATATTCTCTGCAATGTTTTGTATAAGTTCAACGTCTCCATCCCTGCCCCTGGCGTTTTCAATCCTCTCGAGTATCTTCCTCAGCCATTCTGTTCCTTCCCTACAAGGTGTACACTTACCGCATGATTCATGCTCAAAGAATCTCATTATCCTCCACATTACCCTCACCATGCAGACGGTCTCATCCATAACTATCACAGCAGCAGAGCCGAGCATGCTACCAGCCTTTGGCATGGAGACAAAGTCCATCTTGCTATCGATCATATTAGAGGGAAGTACAGGGGTGGAGACACCACCAGGGATTACGGCCTTCAGTCTTTTGTTGTTCCTCATCCCTCCTGCATGGGTGTAGATGACCTCTCTCAGGGATGTTCCCATTGGTAGTTCATAAACACCGGGCTTATTAACATGGCCACTGACACAGAATAATTTCGGCCCTGGGCATTCAGGATTGCCTATCTTTGAATAAGCATCTCCACCTATCTCAATTACATAGGGAATATTGGCAAGGGTCTCCACATTATTAACTATAGTTGGCATCTTCCATGCACCAACATTAACAGGAAACGGCGGCTTATTCCTTGGCTGTCCCCTTTTACCCTCAAGTGAGTCAATCAGTGCTGTCTCTTCACCACAGATATATGCCCCTGCACCCTGATGAACTGAGAGATGAAATCTTATACCCTTTCCAAGTATGTTGTCACCAAGGTAATTCTTCTCATATGCCTGTTTGATTGCCCTGTCAAGTATTTCTTTTGCCTGTGGATATTCAACCCTGAGATAGATATAACCATATTCAGCCTTCAGGGCATAGGCAGAGATTACCATACCCTCTATCAGGAGATGGGGATTCTTCTCAAGTATGGGCCTGTCCTTGAATGTCCCTGGCTCACCCTCATCAGCATTGCATATAAGATACTTTGGAAACTTGGTGTCAGCAACAGCAAAACCCCACTTCATACCTGTCGGAAAACCAGCACCTCCTCTTCCCCTAAGGCCTGATTTCTTAACCTCCTCAATGATCTCCTCAGGCTTCATCTCAAATGCCTTTGAGATATTCTTATACCCGCCAACTCTTAGATATTCATCAATCTCAGCAGAGTTGGAATTTTCTATGTTCTTAAGCAAAATTTTTTGCATAATAATTTTTTGTCCGTCATTCCACACTTGATGCAGAATCCAGTTCCTTCCTTCTGGATTGTCCGATCAAGTCGGACAATGACAGACGAATAATCCCCATTTTTACCTCTATTTGTATTTACTCAGTATCTCCTCTATCCTCTCCTCTGTAAGGTTGTCATAGAAATCTTTATTCACAAGCATTGCAGGTGCTGTACCGCATGCACCTATGCACTCCATTATCACAAGAGAAAACCTGCCGTCTTCTGTTGTATCGCCTGGTTCAAGACCATATCTCTTTTTAAGGAAATCAACCAGTCTCTCGGCACCAAGTATCATGCATGAGACATTTGTGCATAACTGGATGATATTCCTTCCAATGGGCTTAAACCTGAACATTGAATAGAACGATGCGGTGCCCTTAACCTCAGCCTCGGTTAAATTAAGGGCCCTTGCAACAGACCTCATAGCATCCTCATTCAACCAACCAAACTCCCTCTGGGCAATATGCAATACTGGGAGTAAGGCCGCCCTTGGATGAGGATACCTCTTTTTGATTTCGTTTAACTCTCTTATAGCCGTCTCACTGAGCATAATTTAAAACCATTCTCTATTTGTCATTTTCTGGCTTGACCAGTAAATCCAGAATTTTCGAAAAACTGGATTCCCCGATCGAGTCGGAGGATGTCCACTATCTGGACAATAAAACCATCTCCTTAATCTTGAATCTTGCATTTTGATTTTTTACCTATCACATTCTCCCATGACTATATCTATAGAACCTATATTCGCTATGACATCAGCAACAAGACTGCCTTCACATAATCTTGGCAGTGCTGATATATGGACAAATGATGGTGGCCTTATCCTCAAACGGTAAGGTTTTCCTGTGCCATCGCTGACTATGTAAAAACCGAGCTCGCCCTTTGGCACCTCTGTAGCAACATATATCTCTCCCTCGGGTGCTGTCTGTGGTCCCTTTGTGATAAGTACAAAATGGTGTATCAATTGCTCCATGTTTGTAAGAACAGTCTCCTTTGCAGGGAGAACAAACTTTGGTGCATCTGCCATGATAGGACCGGCCGGAATCTTCTCAATGCACTGTCTAATAATGGAGTTCGACTGCCTGAACTCCTCCATCCTCACACGGTAACGGTCATAGACATCTCCATTCTTGCCTGTTGGAACCTCCCATTCAACCTTGTCATAGACACCATACGGCATAAACCTTCTTACATCATAGGCAACCCCAGAACCTCTAATCACAGGACCACTTAAACCCATGTTAATAGCCTCTTCAGCAGTTATAACACCAACACCCTTTGTCCTTCTCAACCATATACGGTTCTTATCTATAAGGGTCTCATACTGTTCTATCCTCATCGGAAATTCCTCTGTAAAACTGTAAAGGTCACTAAGCCACTGATCATCCACATCCTTCTTCACCCCTCCTATCCTTGGATAACTGACGGTCAACCTTGCACCACAGAGCCTCTCAAGCAACTGCTGAAGTTTCTCCCTCTCCCTGAAACAATATAGAAATACAGTCATAGCACCTATATCCAGGGCATGAGTTCCAAGCCATAGGAGGTGGTTTAATATCCTTGTCATCTCAGCCACGATGGTTCTTATATATTGAGCCCTTTCTGGAACCTCTATACCAAAAAGCCTCTCGACAGCTATGCAATAGCCGATGTTATTTGCCATGGAAGATACATAATCAAGACGGTCTGTATGAGGGATTATCTGGAGGTAATTAAGTTGTTCTGTATGTTTTTCAACACCTCTGTGTAGATACCCAACATGGGGTGTACATTTAACAACCGTCTCACCATCAAGCTCAAGGACAAGCCTCAGGACACCATGCGTTGCTGGATGCTGAGGACCCATGTTAAGGGTGAGTTCTCTGGTTTCTATACCACGTCTTTCAGAAGAGATGTTCAACTTATTATTCAGGCCATCCATAATAACAAAAATCTAAAATACCATAATTTGAATCTTGTATTTTTAACTTTAAATTTTTAATTTGCATCTATCCTCCACTCTCTATCATGCTCATGAAGCCTTTTTACATCCTCATATTCCTTCCATTCCCAATCCTCGGGTCCTGTTACAGGATAGTCCTTTCTCAGGGGAAAACCTTCCCAGTCCTCTGGCAAAAGTATACGTCTTAAATCAGGATGCCCTATAAACACAATACCAAACATATCATAGGTCTCCCTCTCGTGCCAGTTTGCACTTTTCCATATCTCCGTGACTGTATCAATAGATGGATCCTCCTCAGGCACCAATGCCTTAATCCTTAATCTATGCCGATGCTTGAGAGAATAGAGATTATAAATAACCTCAAAACGAAGCCTCCTTTTACCCAAGTAATCAACTCCGCATAAATCTGACAGATAATCCATGTCTATCTCTGGATCATCATGTAGATACTTACATATATCTTTTATCCTCTCCCTCTTTACAATAATGGAGACCTGTCCCTTGAATTCCGTTACATCAAGCACTTCCTGTGGGAATCTCTCTTTTATCCTTTCCGCTATCTGTAAAGAATCCATCCTACCTCCACCTGCCCCATCTCATGTGCTCCTTTTCTATCTTCTTCTGGAGTTTAAGTAAACCATCAATCAATGCCTCGGGTCTTGGAGGACATCCAGGAACATACACATCAACGGGTAGAAATGTATCACATCCCTGCACAACAGAATAGGTTTTATAGATGTTTCCCGAACATGCACAGCTACCCATGGCTATAACATAACGTGGCTCAGGCATCTGATCATAAACCCTCCTTACAACAGGTGCCATCTTTTTTGTAACCGTCCCTGCTATGATAATGACATCTGCCTGCCTCGGTGAGGCACGAAAGATAATGCCAAAACGGTCAAGGTCATAGTGGCTTGCACCTGATGTCATCATCTCAATAGCACAGCAGGCAAGCCCGAATGTCATTGGCCAGAGGGATGATTTCCTTCCCCAGTTAATAACCCTGTCAAGGGTCATTACTATGGTGCTACTACCCGGAATTACCTTTATACCCTCTTCAACCTCCACCAATTCTGTATTCTGTATCTTGTGCCCTGTTATCTGCTCATTCATTCCCATTCAAGGGCTCCTTTTTCCCAGGCGTAGATGTAACCAACCAATAGGATGAATATAAAGATCATCATCTCTATGAATCCAAAAAGTCCAAGCTTATCAAAGGCAACAGCCCATGGATACAAAAAAACCACCTCAACATCAAATACAACAAAGAGCATTGCTATTATATAAAATCTCACTGAAAACCTCTGTCGTGGCTCTCCAACAGGTGGCATGCCTGATTCATAGGGAGAGAGTTTTAATGGATAGTATCTTCTAGGCCTTAATATAACACCAATGAGCAAGGGTAAAAGGCCAATAAGTGTAGCTACAAAAAGAATTATAACAACAGGAAGGTAACTTATAGGGGAATATTCTCCAGGCATAACATCTGATTTTATTAAAAACAGCCATCCCTGTCAATGCCAAATTTTTTAATTTTGTAATATATTTTTCTTATAGGCAAAACCCTTTTAAAAAACCGTAAACAGCATTATAATTTAAACAATGGAAAATATATTCCGCCACCCTGAACGTTCACTTGCAGCAAAGCTAATCATAGCTATTGGACTCTCAATGGTCGTTGTAACCTTCCTCTTCTGGTTTGCCATCCTGCACAAACAGAAAAAGGATGTCCAATCAATCGCAGTAAGGGCAGGAACGTCACTCGTGGACTTTATAAAGAAGAGGACACGGCATAATATGCTCACCTTTAACAGGGAAGATATCCAGAGTACAATTGAAGATATTAGCATAGCTGAAGGTATCGAAAAAGTCAGAATATTTGATCACAAAGGAAAGATTTATTATTCAACACATAAAACAGATGTAGGCGCTTTCGTTAATAAGACCTCTCTTGCGTGTAATGCATGCCATGTTGATATAAATAAACCCTCTACAATTGTATCTGAACCTAAAAAATGGGAGATTTATAAAAGCCCGAGGAATTTTACGGCACTAACACTCATAGAGCCTATTTACAACGAAACATCTTGCTATACATCCAAGTGTCATGCACACAATAGGAATGAGAAGATCCTGGGTTTTATAGAAGCAGAGATGTCCCTGGCAATTCTGGATGAGGCCCAGTTTAAACAGGGACTGGCCCTTACAGGATATGTGCTCATCTTCTTTCTTGTAATCTCTTCATTGCTCGGAATAATCCTTTACAGGATCGTATCAAGACCCATTAATGAACTATCCATGGGTATGAAAAGGGTGTCCGAAGGTGACCTTGACTATAGGGTGTCAATAAAGAATAAGGATGAGATAGGGATGCTCAGAGACTCCTTCCATTCAATGACAAAAGAATTGAAGACAGCAAAGGAAAAACTGGAACAGTGGAGCCAGAGTCTTGAAAAAGAGGTTGTAAAAAAGACAGAGGAAATCCGTAAAACCCAGGAGGGACTCTTACAAACTGAAAAACTTGCATCCATTGGTAGGATGGCAGCAGGTGTAGCCCATGAAATCAATAACCCCCTCACTGGTATAGTAACTTTTGCTTATCTATTGAAGAGGAGGTTTCCTCCTGACAGCCCCGAGGCAGAGGACCTAAATGTTATTATTGAACAGTCAGAAAGATGTGCAAAGATTATAAAGAACCTCCTGACATTTGCAAGGGCAACACCATCTGAGAAAGGACTTGTGAATATAAATGATATACTGAATAGAACAATATATCTTGTCAAGAACCAGGAAAAATTTCTGAATATCAAGTTTAATATTAATATGGATGATTCTATGCTTATCACTCAAGGAGACATATCACAGTTTCAGCAGATATTCCTGAATATGCTGTTAAACGCGGCTGATGCCATGAATGAACGGGGCATAATAACTATTGCCACAAGAAAGAAAAAAGAGGATAATAAGACATTTATAGAGATCGAGTTTACCGATACAGGATGCGGCATCAAGGAAGAGGAAATGCCAAAGCTTTTTGAGCCATTCTTTACAACAAAACCTGTGGGTAAAGGCACAGGGCTTGGCCTCTCGGTCAGCTACGGCATTATCAAGAACCTCGGTGGTGACATTAAAGTGCAGAGCACGGTCGGAAAGGGCACAAGCTTTTTTATCATTCTACCATTAACAGAAGGGGCTTGATGAAAAAAATCCTTGTGATAGATGATGAACCAATAGTAAGAACGAGTTGCAGAAAAACCCTCCTACCCGAAGGATATGAAATAAATACGGCAGAAAACGGTCAGGAGGGAATTGAACTCCTCGAGAAAGAGAAGTTCGATCTTGTACTGCTCGACTTAAAAATGCCTGGTATGGATGGCATTGAGGTTTTAAAATTAATAAAGTCTAAATGGCCTGAGACAAAGGTGATAATACTCACAGGATATAGTACAGTTGAGACAGCGGTTAATACCCTCAGAATCGGTGCCTTCAATTTTATAGAAAAACCTTTTACACCAGATACACTGCTTTCTTCTGTAAAAGAGGCTGTTGAAGCAGAGAATTAAGAAAATATGATAAAATGTTAAAATATCTAAATCCTTTTGGAGAAAAAAGTGAAAAAAGAGAAGGGGAAAATATTAGTCCTTGATGATGACCCTGTTGTAAACCTGAGTTGTAAGAGAATACTCGGTGCTGAAGGCTATAGCATCACCACTGTTGAAAAGGGTGAAGATGCCCTCAATAAACTCTCAAAAGAGGACTTCGACCTTTTAATATCTGACGTTAAACTCCCTGATATAAGCGGGATGATAGTTCTTAAGGAAGCTCGCGTACTAAAACCAGAAACAGATGTTGTAATAATTACAGGTTATCCAACCCTCGAGGATGCTAAGGAATCAACTCGCCTCGGTGCCTTTGAATACATAGAAAAGCCCTTCACGCCTGATTTTATGCTTAATGTTGCCAAAAGGGTCTTTGATAAAAGGGGGTGGATCCTCAGACAGGCATTTATTGATGAATTTAGAGATTCTATAGTTTCTTTAAGGGATAGGGAAAACCCTGTAATATTCTATAAAGAGGGTGTCTGGGCAAGACCAATCAAGGATGGCGTGTGGGAAATAGGCTGTGACCTGAGATACTGGCTTTTAACAGGCAATCTCATGTATGTGGACTTTAAAAAGGATATCAATATACTTAAGGCGGGTGAACCATTTGCAACTCTCTACACAGGTACGGGTCAGAGCAGTGATCTCCTATCGCCCATGAACGCAGAACTCAAGGAGATCAATACAAAGGCAAACGATGTTATGTGTGCTCTGTTAAAAGATCATCTATCAGAAGGCTGGTTATTATGGCTGGCAAGGGTGCTTCCTGTAAGCTTCGATTAAATATAATCTATCACAGGAGAGAATAAGTAATTGTCAGAAAAAGGGAACATTCTAATTGTTGATGATGAGCCTGTTGTAATTAAAAGTTGTGAAAGCATACTAAGGACTGAAGGATATAATATTGACAGTGCCTTCAATGGTAGAGATGCGATTGGCATCCTTCAAAAGGCTAAATATGACCTTGTAATAACAGACCTGAAGATGCCTGAGGTTGATGGCATAGACCTGATACGATGGTTGAGGAGTTCAAAACCAGAAACAGGGATTGTGGTCATAACAGGATACCCTTCTCAGGATACCATTAAAGATGCCCTTAATCTCGGCATTATCGATTATCTTCCAAAACCATTTACACCCCAGATACTCATAGACGTTACAACCAAGGCATTGAGTCTGGTAAAGACACACCAGTATCCTGAAAAAACCATCGAGGATGAGGTAGCCTCTAAATCCTCAGCTTTAGAGAGGATAATCTTAGAAAATCGCAACCGTCCAGGCAGTCTCATCCCTGTTCTTCAGCAGGCACAGGAGTTAATAGGCTATCTTCCCCCTTCTGTCCAGAGGCACATTGCAAGAGGACTGAACATTCCTGTCAGCGAGGTTCACAGTGTGGTCTCATTCTATTCATTCTTTACAATGAAGCCAAAGGGAAGACACAATATAAGGGTGTGTCTTGGAACAGCATGTTATGTGAAAAGGGCTGAAGAAATACTGCAAAAGTTTAAAGAGAGATTGGATATAGATATTGGAGAGGTTACAAAGGATAAAATCTTTTCTCTCGAAAGTGTAAGATGCCTTGGCGCATGTGGTTTGGCCCCTGTGGTTGTTGTAGATCAGGAAATATACGGTTCAGTTAACCCTACGAAGACAGAAGATATAATTAAGAGATATGAGCAATGATGAAATTAAGATTAGAAGACCTCAATAGGATCAAAGAAGAGTACAAGGCCTCAACTACATTAAGAGAAGATAGTTACAGGACCAGAATAACAGTGCACACAGGTACATGTGGCCTTACAGCAGGTGCAAAGAATATATTCAATACCCTCAAGGAAGAGATCAACAGAAGTGGTGTCAAAGATATCCTCTTAACAACATCGGGTTGTGCAGGTCTTTGTAGTCGTGAGCCCATGGCAACTGTAGAGATCATCGGTGCACCACCTGTGAGATATAGTGACTTAACAGAAGAGGGGATAAAGCAGATATTCAACGAACATATCTTAGGCGGTAAGATGGTTGAGAAATACGCACTCGTTACAGGATGGGAAAACATCCTAAATAAACACCTCTCTGAGGAAACCATCAGAAGAGAAAAAACCACCGTTCCCTCGATGGAGGACTTCCTCTTCTATAATCTCCAGGTTCTAAGGGCATTGAAGAATAAAGGGATGATTGACCCTGAAAAGATAGAGGATTATATTGGGCGTGATGGTTACCAGGCAGCAGCCAAGGCACTGTTACAGATGACACCTGAGGAAATTATAAAGGAGGTAAAAGGATCCGGCCTCAGGGGAAGAGGTGGAGCAGGTTTTCTAACAGGTCTGAAATGGGAATTCTGTTCAAAGGTAAGATCAGATGTTAAGTACATTCTATGCAATGGTGATGAAGGTGACCCTGGTGCGTTTATGGATAGAAGCATCATGGAGTCAGACCCCCATGTAGTTTTAGAGGGAATGATTATAGGGGCAAAGGCAATAGGTGCATCAAAGGGATATATATACGTTAGGGCAGAATATCCCCTTGCTGTAAAAAGGCTTCAGACAGCTATCAATCAGGCAAAAGATGCAGGTCTGCTCGGAGAGGACATCCTTGGAAGTGGCTTCAATCTTGACATAGAGATCTATCAGGGAGCAGGGGCTTTTGTCTGTGGCGAGGAGACAGCCCTTATGCGCTCTATTGAGGGAAAACGTGGTATGCCAAGACCAAGGCCACCCTTTCCTGTGGAAAAAGGGCTCTGGGATAAACCGACTGTGCTCAACAATGTAGAAACATATGCAAATATCCCACTTGTAATCTTAAATGGATGTGAATGGTTCAAATCCCTCGGCACTGATAAAAGTACTGGCACAAAGGTATTTGCCCTCACAGGTGCTGTAAATAACGTAGGTCTTATCGAGGTTCCCATGGGAATTTCCCTCAGAACAATCATATATGATATTGGTGGAGGTATTAAAAATAAGAGGAGGTTCAAGGCTGTCCAGCTTGGGGGACCTTCTGGTGGATGTATTCCCGAACACCTTCTCGATACACCTGTGACATACGAAGACATCGTTCAGACAGGGGCAATAGTGGGCTCAGGTGGTATGGTTGTTATGGATGATACAAATTGTATGGTTAATGTGGCAAGATTTTTCCTCGAATTCACCACTGACGAATCCTGTGGGAAATGTCCTCCTTGCAGAATAGGAACAAAGGTGATGTTTGATAAACTTACCGACATCACTGAAGGCAGGGGAGAGGAAGGGGATATAGAACTACTTGAAGACATTGCCAGTGATATTATTGACACTGCTCTATGTGGTCTAGGGCAGACTGCCCCAAATCCTGTGCTCACCACTATAAAATATTTCAGGGATGAATATGAATCACATATCAAAGAGCGATGGTGCAAAGCAGGGGTCTGCAGAGAACTCGCTACATTTTATATCGATGAAGAGTCATGTAGGGGTTGCGGTCTGTGTTTAAAGGCATGCCCTGTGGGTGCAATTACAGGTGAAAAGAAAAAACCTCACAGGATAAACAACGAACTATGCATTAAATGTCGCTCCTGTTACATAGCATGCCCTGTAAAATTCGATGCTGTAAAGATAGGTCCTGGTAAAATGATAGTGGAAAGCAAAAAGAGTCTTCTATAATTTTGAATCTTGAACTTTAAATTTTAAATTTTTATTATGGGTCTTCATGATAGAACTCACAATAGATAATAAAAAGATCTTAGTAAAAGAAGGCACAACCATACTCGAGGCAGCCATTCAGAATGGAATCGATATTCCCTATCTATGTTATGACAGGAGGCTTACCCCATATGGAGCATGCCGTATCTGTCTCGTTGAGGTAGAGGGACAAAAGAAACTGCTTGCATCATGCTCAACACCTGTAACGCAAGGAATGGTCGTCAGAACAGAAACGCCGAGACTCCTTAAGGCAAGAAAGGCTGTTCTGGAGCTTCTTTTAATTCATCATCCCTTGGATTGTCCTATATGTGACAAGGCAGGAGAATGTAAATTACAGGACCTCGCCTTCAGGTATGGTCCAACAGAGAGTCGATTCAAGGGTGAAAGGAGACACGAACTTGCTGATACAGAAAGCCCACTTATTGAAAGAAATCCTAATAGATGCATACTCTGTGGAAGATGTGTAAGGGTGTGTGGAGAACTTCAGGGAGTTGGTGCAATTAATATCCTTGGAAGGGGTTTTAAATCAAAGATAAGCCCCGCCTTTGAGGAAACACTTGACTGTGAATTCTGCGGTCAGTGCATTGATGCCTGTCCTGTTGGTGCCCTTGGCAGTAAACCCTATAAATACAGGGCAAGGGTCTGGCTCCTTGAGGAACATGACAACATCTGTCCTTATTGTAGTGTTGGATGCACTGTAACCTATGATATAAGAGAAGGAAAACTTATCAGGGCAAGAGGGATTGAGGAGAAAGGTATAAATAAAGGGAATCTATGTACTAAAGGCAGGTTTGGCTTTGATTATATATATGCAGAAAATCGTCTGAAAACACCTTTGATTAAAGAGGGTAACTCCTTCAGGAGCATCTCTTGGGAAGAGGCGCTAATATACATAGCAAAAAAACTCATGGAGATTAAGGGGACTTATGGTCCTGAAACCATTGCTGCCATAGGTTCACCAAGATGTACGGTGGAAGACAATTATATGCTCCAGAAGTTTATGAGAAAGGTCATTGGAAGTAACAATATTGATTCTATATCAAGATTCGGATATGCAAAGATACAGAATGCGGTTGAGATGGCCTTTGGACTCAAGGCATTACCAATAGAATTTGATTCACCACTTAATAAAGAGATTATTTTGGTAATCGAATCTGATATTACATCCACGCATCCTGTCTGGGGATTGAACTTCCTCAAGGCAAAACGTAATGGCTCTACCCTTATTGTAGCGGATACACGTGAAACCAAGCTCACACGCCATAGTAGTGAGTGGCTCAGGCTTAGACCAGGCACAAGTGTTGCTCTCCTGAACGGGATAATGCATATTGCTCTAAATGAAGGGCTATATGACAAAGAGGGTGCATCAAACATACCAAACTTTGATACCCTGAGTGAGATGCTAAAGACATATCATCCTAAATTTGTATCTGAAATAACAGGTGTAGATGAAGAGAGGATAATCAATACGAGTAAAAAATTCCTCTCTGCAGACTCAAGACTTATTACACTCACAATGAGTTCTGCTGAAGATACAAAGGGCCTGAATGCCGCACTTTCTGCGGCAAATCTCATCATCCTCACAGGTGAAAAACCATCAAGCCTCCAGATGCCAGCTGAATATTGCAATACCGTCGGCTCATACCTTGCAGGGGTTGTGCCTGAGCCTGATGGAAAGGACTTAACATCCACCTTATACAAACATGGAACCATAAAGGCACTTTATATTATGGGTGAAAATCCAGTCGTTACGTTCCCTGACACAACAACTGTCGAGGAAGTTATTAAGGGGCTTGACTTTTTGGTTGTCCAGGATATAATGCTCACTGAAACAGCAAAATTAGCTGATGTTGTCCTCCCTGCATCAAGCTGGTCAGAGAAGGATGGCACATTCATTAATGCCTCTGGCAATATGCAAAGGGTTAAGAGGATTGTTCCTCCAGCAGGTGATTCCCTTCCTGACTGGCAGATTCTAAGAAACCTTGCAAGGATTATGGGGGCAGATATCGGAGCCAAAAACCTGCAGGCACTGGAAGAAGAAATTAAACAGCTAAAATCCGAAGACCGTCCTTTGAGTTTAAGATTCAATCCTGTTACATATTCAACCATAGAAGAGCCTGATACAGCATATCCATTAAGAATAATCACGGGCAACCTCATGCAGCATTCAGGAGCCCTTTCAGTAATGTCACGAAGTCTCAGTCATGCACTTGCTGATGCCTTTCTTCAGATAAACGGCGTTGATGCTAAAAAATATAATATCAAGGATGATAGTTTCGTAAAGATAACCTCAAGAAGAGGGTCTGTATTTGTAAAGGCAAGGGTCTCTGATGAAGTTCCTGAAGGCTCAGTATTTGTACCTGTGCACTTTCCTCATGCAAGAATAAACAACCTCACCTATCCATCCATAAATGGAGAACCATCAGTTACAGTTGTGCGCATTGAGCCTGCAAAGTAAAAATATTTAGATCATCTAAGAACACCCCTTCAATTCTTGAAGTTGTTCCTTTTTGATGCTTTTTAATTCAAATCTCAGCGGATATTTTTCAGGATGTTCGAGATTGTCAGTTTCAAGATCAACATCCAAATTAGGATCCCCCGGCCCGCCCGGCCTTTGACTCGGTGCAGGCCTGACCAGGTTCTTCAGTTCCTTCGCATAACGCCTTGATTCGTTCGAGGACTCTTGTCGCCTCCATGACATTTACGGTCTTCATGGCTGCCCTGAACAGGAAATTCAGGACCTTTCCCTGCACGTGGTGGCTCACCTCAACGGTCAACCTGGTACTCCCCTGCGGTATCCCTTCAAAGAAAAGGGTCTTTCTGATTGGAAACATACTGTGCATCTGGAGAACCAGTTTCCTTTCCCGATCGAACTCCACGATCTTGCCCTTGCCGTTCAGAGTAATCCCCCTGATACGGTAGGTCCATTCGAACTCCATCCCCTGTTCTGGCCGCGGCGAAGAAATATTTCTAACATCGACAAGGCCGCTGATATATTTCGTCCAGCTCGTGGGGTCCGCCACAAAATCAAAGACCTCGGCCACGGGCCGATGTACGATGATGGAACGGGTGACCTTCGGTGCGACCTCTGTGTGCCCTGGAGACTGGATATGAGCGGGACGATCCAGCTTCCGAAGCAGTGCCTCAACCTGAGGTGGTATCTTCCCGAGAGAGCCGAGCTTGTCGACAATGAAAGAGCTGTTCATGATCAGTTTCATGGAATGCAAGATGTAGTCCCTCTTGAACTCGTCCTTCAACAGGAGAATCTCCCCCAGCTTGCCCATATAAAAGCTCTGATAGCAGTCGACGATCGCCCTGTCCACCTCTTTCATGGACATATCGACCGGCTTTATCACCGGATCGATGAGATTGTATTTCCGGTAATCTTTCACCGCGACATGGGGTGCCATCTCCCGGTACATGTCCGCGTAGGGCCAAGGTGCGAGGGCGAGATAATGGGCGAAATCAGGATTATAGTACTTCGATAGTTCGAGGGTCTTTCTGACTGATGACTTCGTCTCGTGCGGAAATCCAAGAATGAAGCTCGTTTCTGTTATCATGCCGTGCTCATGAATGAGCCTGATTGCCTCGGCCCCTGTCTCGACATTTATGTCCTTTTTGATAAGATCGAGAGTATCCTGGTCCGTGGCTTCGACACCGATATATATATGAACGATTCCTGCTTTGCGGTACTTGTACAGAATGTCCCTGTCCCTTATAATGTCCCCAGCCCTCGTTTCCATAAGAAGAAGCACACCGGTGTCCGCCTCGATCATGAGGTCGAGAATCCGTTCCCACCGCTCCCTGTCCTTCGTGGGATACTCATCAGGGAGAAGCACCACATTTACTCCATATGTTTCATGGAGATGAATGATCTCCTTTACCACGTTTTCAGGCCGGCGTCCTCGCCATGACTGGCGCCAGAATTTCTGCTGGGAGCAAAACGTGCACCCATGATTGCACCCGCGGGAGGTGCTGACTGCCCCGAGCCTGCTTCTAGGCACGACGAAATAACGGTAATCGCTCCATTCGACAAGATCCCATGCGGTATCGAGTGAGTCAAGATCCTCGATGAAAGGCCTTTCGGGAGTAGAAATGATCTTATGCCCTGTCTTCCACGCAATCCCCCTCACGTCTGAAACGTCTGCACCGTTGTCCAGGACTCGAAGAAGTTCAATAAGCGTCTCCTCTCCCTCGCCCCTTACGACATAATCAACACTTCCATGATTTAGCACTTCGCCGTAAAGGAATGACGGGTGTACCCCGCCGATGAGGGTGACTATTTCCGGATCGACCTTCTTGGCAATACGCAGAACCTCCAGCGCATCGGGCGTAGTAGAAGTGATCGCCGTGGTCGCCACGACATCAGGCCGCTCCGAGAAAATCCTCGATTCGATTTCAGCGTATCCATGGCGCTTTGTCATTGCATCGTAAATGACAGGTTCAAAGCCAGCTTTCCTAGCCGCCCCCGCGAGATACACAAATGTAAGGGGCACCCATCTCCCCGCGACCTCTACAACCCCGCAGTGATAAGGCGGGGTGATGAACAATATCTTCTTCATGATCAATCCTCCTTTATTCCCCCCATAGGGTATCCGGCCTATTTCCCCTCAGCAAAAAGGGTCTGGTAAATATCCTGCGTTAACCAATACCCGGAGCCTCAGCTGGAGAGGGGTAGTGGGAATCGAACCCACCAGAGCTTTTTTTCTATCAGCTCTGAGCATGGTTTTGCAGACCATGAGGAACAGCCAGTTCCATACCCCTCGAACCATAACAGTTGAATTGCAAGGAAAAATCAATTCCCCTGCCTTATGTTTGTAATTGAGCCACTGTTTTTTCAGCTGACAGAAAATATTTGATGAGAAGGGTATCTGTGAGAAAATGAGATTGAAAATTCTGGCATCGAAAACTGTATTCAATCTGGCTCACCTCTTTTCAATTTTTATGCTTAATAATCTTGATTACTGTCAAACAGAGTCTTTTATTTCATTTTTCTCGGCGTTTATTTAACCATTTTTTAAAAGATGTCTGACTTTCCCCTGATGGTCTGCCAGCAAATAATCCTTCAACACTTATATATTCATCAATGTCTTCCGATATTGTCAAGCCTTTTATGCAAATCCTCTCATCTGTATTTAAGCTTCTTAATATTCACCTAAATTGAGCGATTCCTGATCAAAATAGAGAAGGGGAAAGACTGAAAAGATGAATATCCGTCTCCACAGCATACTGGCGAATCAATATTTTTTTGAAGCAAATCTTCTATCTTAATATCAGTTACATCGTATCCAAATCCTTTTAAGGCATGCCATATCCTTTCAGCATTTACCCTCACAGGCTTTAAAAAAATATCAATGTCTAAGGTTGCTCGTGCATATTCATGAACAGAAAAAGCAGTTGCCCAATTATTACAAAATCAACTTTATGTTCTTTTAATAATTTCAAAAGGCGCTCTGTGTCCACTTTTTTCCAATAATTCTCTCATCTCTTTTGATTTTTTTAAACATCATCTCAAATCGCTGGCGGGTTGTGAGTGATAACAGATACTTTAATTCAAACTCCGTCTCCTTTTTTTCATTGTGTTTATCTAATTTTAATATTGGACTCATAAAGCAACTTCATATAGATTATAGTTTTATATTTTAAATCATTGCTGTCCAAGATATTCTAAAGATATGGGGGTTAATCTTTATTTTGGACAGATGTGACATTACAGCTTAACCAAGAAATTTGCGCACATGAGCTGCTTCCACAAGCAAACTCTGGATATTGGCGTCGTTGCGGTCCTTCACTGCCTTGATAATCCTGGATGTAATAGCTCGATGCTCATGGTTAATATCATATGCTCCCCAGTCAAACTTGAGGGATGTTCTTACCTCTTCAGGCAGAATATCAAGCACATCTTCATTGAAGAACGACATTGCTGTCTTCATGTCATATGGAAAGTTTACATACATGTCCTTCATGCAACTCATATCGTCATTGGAAAGCACGCCAAGTCCCAATATCTCAGGTGGAAGCCCGATTGAGTAGCAGGCTGCGCAGAAACTGATCACACGCGGCAAAGTTGTTTTGCCGATGCTTCGTGCGTATCCGAACAGACCAACATGTAGTTTACGCATCCTTCGCCGAGGAACAAATGAGGCAACATAATTGATCATGGGGGCCAGATATTCAATGACACGACGATACTCGCCCGAAGCCTTCTCGATGATTTCAAGACATTTACCTTCGTCAATGTCATAGCCTCGCATCATTTCAGAGCTCTTGAGTTTTCTGACAGCTTCAATAACATCAGGGACGGGGTGATCATATTTGAATGCAGACTGCACAGTAAAGGTCTGCACATCAGGGTATTCTTCAAGAACTTTCTCAACAGTGTCAGGTGCAAGATGTCCCCGAAACGGCGCGGAACCTGCTCCGAGTATCGGGTATATTTTTACGCCTGTATCTTCGGAGAGTTTACGGAGTCTCTGTAGAGCGATTTTATTGCAGAGGATGGCACTAACCATGCTATAGTTCATGGCAGGGTCAGACCTTGCGATGAATACCCTCTGGTGCTTTATATCTTTTCCTTCGAGATATTTTCTCATGATACTATCGGCTTCCAACATGTGCTCCTTATCTTCAAAAAGCGGGATTACGTTTATCTCCCGGGGACTAAACTCACCGATCCACTCAGAAATGGAGATGTCGCCGGGGTAGAAGGGCTGTGTCTGCTTGCCGACAACAAAGTCCCTGTAATAGTAATAGACCCTATTCAGGCTCTCTGCTGACATAGTCATCGGAAGAATTACCTCATAAATTGGCGGTACTTCACAGCCGTAAAATAACTTCGCAGCATCACAGGAGCGGGGGATGCTCTCCAATGATTCGATAAGAACCTTTGCCTCCTTCTTTTCAACATCAGGGTTAGGAAGCCTCAACGTGAGCCGGACATCCTCCCCGAGCCTTTTTTGTTTGAAGAAATGTTCGTATCTGGTCAGGAGCTTCCTAACAACAAAGTCGTCCACCTCCTTGCCCTCGCAGTCCCACATCTGTTCGTCACATCCAAGATGCGAAAAGGCATAGTAGGCCTCCTGTACCTCGTCATCTCCGGACATGTCTTGGTTCTCTGCAAAAAAAGGTAAGTGCACATTATCAGGATGCTGTGTTGACATAACTCTGGGTATTTTCATTTCGTCACACGCATACTATCTTCGCTGATAATTTCAAACACATCCTCTGAGGGGTTGTAAGAATATATGCTTCCTGTTCCGATATTGTAATACCAGCCGTGAAGATAAAGTGTCTTCTCCTTAAGTGCCTGTTTCACAAAAGGATAAGTCTGAATGTTATGCAGTTGAAATAGTATATTTTCCTCCTCGGTCACGCGCTGCCGTATTTCCTCCGAAGAGTTACTGTAATTTTTCAGTATAAAATCCCGCGTAGGGGCAGCCAGTTGTAGCCATTCAAATACATGAGGCAAATGCCTCATTTTTTGCTCGTCCTCATAAAGCATCTGCATGGCCCCGCAATTTGAGTGACCGCAAACAATGATGTCGGTCACCTTCAAACCCAATACTGCGAACTCAATTGATGCCGCAACGCTGTTTTTGTCCTTTATTGCATCATAAGGCGGAACAATATTTCCCACATTTCTTACAATAAAAAGCTCCCCTGGTTTGCTTTGAGTAACAAGATTGGGATCAATCCTCGAGTCTGAGCATGTTATAAACAGGACATCAGGCTTCTGTTCTTTAGAAAGTCTCTGAAAAAACTCATCTTCTTTTTTGAAATATAATTCCTGAAATTTATGGATACCTTTATAAAGTCTGTCCATTATATTGCCTAATTCCTTTATTTACCTATCAATCTGATATTCGCAAATACATCCAATCATCAGTATTATTATACTATAAATTTGGGTTAATACCGGACCGTATATTAAGGCTACAAAATATATACTAAGCCAAGTTGGTGTCATGGATTACCAAAACTAATGGTGTGGAGGAGGAGCGCCCTAAGGGAGTCTGTACAATCCGCATGGTTGTGAGGCGCTTCGCACCGAACAAACATACGTGCTCCTCATCCACTGTCAAGGGCGCGAAGCATCCTCGACAATGACTTGAAGTTCAGCGGACGGCGGATTTATCCGCCGGTCCGCTGTAAGCTGTTGCTAGGCGGTTTCACCAATCAATCGAAGTCGAACAACTCACCGAGGAATCCGCGCTTCTTCTTTTTCCCATAATAGCCGTAGTGACCCTCGCCGTAGCTTCGTGTGTCGTGGCGTTCGCGCGTAGCACGATCGTCCCGTGACTGACCGGGCGTGGATGTCGTTGCTGTCGCACGCTCGATGATCTTGTCGAGTTCACCTCGATCGAGCCACACTCCCCGACAATCAGGACAATAGTCGATCTCGATTCCCTGTCGATCCGCCATAACGAGTGCTGTTTCTTTGCACACAGGACACTTCATTTAACGCCTCCTTTCACTATGTGATTGTGGTTTTGTGAAATTCTCGCCCGCGGCCGTCGCTTGCTACTCTAAAACCTGCCACTTGAGCTGAAACTCGATTTCTTCTGCTGACTCACTGCGTTCGTGTTCGATATTTATGATAGCAGTTGGTGGTACCACGATCCGTTCTCCGGCTACCTGGATACGGAAGCGTTTGCCTTGTTCGATGCAGTCGGCCAACCTACGCAGCTTTGCCACAAACTGCTTCGAGGGATAGTCCTTCTCAATGTCTCGCCTTGCGCTTCGTTTTCGGACTGCCACTCTTTTACCCCCTCTTTGAGTAATTCGGAGAAGTGGGAGCATCAAGCTCTGATAATCTGGGACAGCCACTTAGTTATCTCCTTTGTGCATCTATCTACGATTAATTATAGACCATATTCGCCAATGGTAGATGTGCCTGAGGATTTATGGTCTCGTTTTAATGCCCTTCTGGCAAAAACAACATTCCCCTTCGGAATCATTATTACTACAAAAATTGGGCTGGATTTTTAGAGGGGATTTGAAACTATAATAATATACACCCATGTAATGAGAATAACAAATGTTTCCGAGAGTCTGTTTGATAATCTTTACGTAAATCAACAAATTCATAAGATGAAAAGATATGAACAGGTTGACGTATCCGGCGATGTAGGACTTAGAGTCTGGGGTAAAGGCCTTGATGAGCTATTTGAGAACGCAGGCCTTGGAACATCAGATCTTATTACAGACATCTCCACAATAAATGAAAAAGAGCGTAAAGAGATCCACATCGAGTCTGATACAATAGAATCACTTCTTGTTCAATGGCTTAATGAATTAATATATCTTTTTGATGTGGATGGCTTTATTGGTAAAAGATTTAATGTAGAGATTAAGGACAATGTATTACAGGCAGAGGTAAGGGGTAATAATTTTGACCCTGATATAAATGAGAGAAGGCTTCTGCTCAAGGCAGCTACATATCATGATCTATCTTTAAAAAAGAATGACCTCTGGGAAGCAATAGTGATATTTGATATATAATTAAGTATCGCAGATAATCTCAGATGAAAAGATATAGATCTGTGATCTCTGTTTATAATGTATGCTAATCTGTGTTTAAAAAGGAGAGGAGGTAAATGATGAGTATAGAAGGCACAAGGAGGATTGATGAGACAAGGCTTGAGATACCCCAAAGGTTTAAAGAAGGTATGAGAACGAATGGCATCATCTATGTTGATGAGGTGCTTGAAAAAGAGCTTGAGACCCATTCCATAGAACAGGTTGCGAATGTGGCAACCCTTCCTGGTATAGTTGGCTCCTCACTTGCAATGCCTGATATCCACACAGGCTATGGCTTTGCCATTGGTGGTGTCGCTGCCTTTGACCTTAAACAGGGAATAATCTCGCCAGGTGGTGTTGGTTATGACATAAATTGAGGGGTAAGGCTCCTCAGGACAAACCTTGAAAAGGAAGAGGTTGTCCCGAGGATAAAGGACCTCGTTGAGGTCTTATACAGAGACATCCCAACAGGAGTTGGCTCAAAGGGCAAGCTTCGGCTCAGTACTGAGGAGTTGAGAAAAGTGCTCCTTAAGGGTGCTCAGTGGGTAGTTGAACAGGGTTTTGGTAGTAAAGAAGACCTTGAGCATACAGAGTCATATGGATGTATAGAGGGTGCAGACCCTGACATCATAAGCAAGAAGGCTTACGAACGTGGAAGCCCCCAGCTTGGCACCCTTGGCTCTGGCAACCACTTCACAGAGATACAGTATGTTGATGAAGTATATGATGAAAAAGTGGCAAACGGCCTTGGATTATTTAAGAACCAGATCACAGTGATGATTCACACTGGCTCAAGGGGGTTTGGACATCAGGTCTGTACAGACTTCCTTGAGGTAATGCAAAGAGCGGTACAGAAATATGGAATACAATTGCCTGATAGAGAACTTGCATGTGCACCCTTTGATAGCCCTGAAGGAAGGGATTATTTCTCTGCTATGAAGGCATCTGCAAACTATGCATGGGCAAACAGGCAATATATAATGCACTGGGTAAGAGAGTCTTTTATGAGTGTCCTAAGTACAGGGCCAAAGGCCATCGGTATGAGCCTCATATACGACGTGGCACATAATATAGCAAAGATTGAAGAACATGTCATAAATGGAAAAAAGATAAAGGTCGTCGTCCACAGAAAGGGTGCAACAAGGGCATTTGCAGCAGGTCATCCTGAGCTACCCAAGGTCTACAGAGACATAGGTCAACCAGTAATAATACCAGGTGACATGGGAAGGGCATCCTTTGTGCTTATCGGAACAGAGAAGGGAATGAAGGAATCATTTGGCTCAACCTGTCATGGTGCAGGAAGGGTTCTCTCAAGGCATCAGGCCATAAAGAAGGCAAAGGGAAGGGCCATATGGAGGGAGATGGAGGATATGGGTGTTATTGTGAGGGCAGCAGGCAGGGGAACGCTTGCAGAAGAGATGCCAGAGGCATATAAGGATATAGCAAATGTTGTTGATGTTGTGCACAAGGCAGGTCTATCTAAAAAGGTTGCAAGGTTAAGACCACTCGGTGTGATAAAGGGATGAGAAAGGCAATAGCAATATGGAAAAAGTCAAATTAAGGATAGGAAGGATACCATATGCGAATCTATTCCCTTTTTTCTATTATCTTAAGAGCCATTGTGATAATTCGTTATATAGATTTATAGATGGCCATCCATCAAGACTCAACAGGATGTTGCGTAAGGGTTTGATAGATGTAAGCCCATCCTCATCAATAGAATACCTTAGAAATAAAGATATATATTCCCTGTTACCCTTTCTCTCCATAAGTTCAGAGGGAAGGATTAACAGTATACTCTTGTTTTCCAAGTATCCTATGAATAAACTAAATGGCAAGACAATAGCCTTATCCTCTGATTCAGATACATCAGTTGTTTTATTAAAGATAATCCTGAAAGAATTTGAAGGTGTAAGATGCAAATTCAAGATAGTAAACTGTCATAGTATTAAAACCCCCCTATCCACATCCTCTGCTGTTCTTCTCATTGGCGATACAGCAATGAAAGAGACAAAGGAACTAAAAAACCAGACAAGCGAAAAAATATATATCTATGACCTCGGTGAACTGTGGTACAAATATACAGGTCTGCCTTTTGTATTTGCCCTGTGGATAGTAAAAAATGACTCACTTACTAAGAAAGGGACACTTATAAAAAGACTTGCCATTGATCTGTATAATGCAAGGCAATATGCATCGAAGAACCTCTCATATATAGCAAAAGAAGCACCTCAGCAGAGATGGCTCAGTGAAAAAGAGCTTGTAGATTACTGGAGAAACATTTCCTTTGACCTCACAGAAAGACACCTCGAGGGACTAAAGCTCTTTGAAAAATACTCAGCAAAAAACAACTTTATTATCCGCCTCCAGACCGGATAAAAACAGATATACACATTCAGGCAGGTCTTTGCTATATCCACCCTCAAGAACTGCAAAGGTTGGTATATTGAATGCAGAGAGCATACTGCCTATCACTTTATAGGTCTCCTTTTCAAGTGAAAAGTTTGTAATAGGGTCGAGTCTATATGAGTCAAAACCTGCTGAGATAGCAAGGAGGTCAGGATGAAATTCCTTGACTTTTACGAGACCTTCCTCAAGGATTGAAAGATACTCTTCTGAAGTTGTACCAGGGGAAAGTGGGTAGTTAATACAATTACCTAAGCTCCTCAGTCCAGTGCCAGGATAAAGGGGGCTTTGATGAAGGGAAAGGTACAAGAAATTCTTCTTCCCCAAAAATATATCCTCTGTGCCGTTTCCGTGATGGCAGTCAAAATCAACAATGGCTATCCTCCCTACCCTGTCTTTAACCTTCAGGCATGCAATAGCGATGTTATTGAAATAACAGAACCCTCCGAGTCTCTCTCTTGTGGCGTGATGACCTGGTGGACGCATTAAAGAAAATGCCATCTCACCATCAAGACATGCCTCAGCGGCCATGATTGCAGAGCCTACAGATAAGCTTGCATATTCAAAGATATCTGGTAGTGCAGGGGTATCAAGGTCAAAGAATTCTCCACTCTTTACATCTATAAGTAACCTTTTTGAATGTGCAAGGAGTATGTCCTCATCACTACATGGCCGTGGCTCTATAAACTCAAAGCCCTTTTCTTTAAGGAACGTGTATGTTGATTGAACCCTCTCAGGAGATTCAGGATGCCCTATTTGAAAATATTTAAGGCATCTTTGTGAAAAGAATATCTTCATCCTCTTTTATTTTGCCATCTCATCTAATGCCTTTTTTAAGTCGTCCTCAAGCAATTTATTTAAGAGTCTCTTTATGTATACCCACTCAAGTTCAAAACCATATCGCTTCCTTTTGAGATAGATGATTTAAGAACCTTCAGTTCCTTCACAATTCTATACCGCCTTTTTTAGCTATAGCCTTTATTGCAGGGTCTGCCTTCTCAAAGCGTCATATCTCTTTTTTCATTGCTGTCCAAGATATTCTAAAATGTTAATCTTTATTTTGGACAGATGTGCTCTTTTTTAGAAGTGATGCAATTCGTTTTGCCTTTTTAATGCATCGGCACGAAGAGCGCTTCTCTCTCTTGATTCTTTATCTCCAATTCCCTCGTATAAATCATGGAAAATTATACCATATAGAACGGATTAATGTTTCTAAAAACTTGTTACTATTTAATAAACTCCATGAATAAACACCTCTCGGTCTTCTCATTTGCCTTAAACCTCTCATCCATCCTGAATCCAACAACCCACACAACATCATCCCCTGAAACAATGATAGGTATGCTATCTCGTTCTTCTCTGGGTATCTTCTCATCAACAAAGAAGTCCTGTAGTTTCTTCTTATTACCCATACCTGATGGATAAAAATAATCACCTTCCTTTCTCTTGCGCACTTTCAGAGGAAGGATCACTCTATCAAGGTCAAAGACAGCCTTATTCTTGCCATCTGCAGTTTCATCCATTACTGATGATACCATCGCTTTTATAGAGGCGTTAATCTCCTCAAGATGAATCTCGCCAGGGATATTAAGTGGACGTAGCAATATCTCCACCTTTGTTTTTCTGGTCAAAAGGAAAGTAGAGTATCTCTTAACGGCCCTCAATCCCTTCGGAAGGGTAATTATGTCTCCACTCCTACCTTCCTTTATCAATCTGATAAGATCCTCAATATGCACAAAATCAAAACCCCTGAATGGGATGATTTCTCTTATTGCCCTGATCAAAACCCTTCTCAGTATCGGTCTCTCAAGCCTCGCAAGAGGGAAAAGAAATAGTTCAATAGATTCCTTATCCTTCCTGCTGACAAGCCTCATCATGGCCTTTGTTATGATTGCCTCAAGATAGGCATCCTCCTCACTCAGAATCATTGAAGACCTGCTGATGGTCTTTACGAAGTTTGGATTCTGTTGCCTTAACTCCGGTATTATCTTGAGACGTATCCAGTTACGCTGATAGTCCATCCTAAGGTTCGATGAATCTACCATGAACTCCACAGGTGGTTCCTGTTGATTAAGGAAGTCCTCTATCTCACTTCTTTCTATCTCAATTAATGGCCTGATGATATTCCCCCTCACAGGTGGAATACCCGCAAGACCCTTACGACCTGTACCTCTTAAGAGTCTCATTATTATGGTTTCGGCCTGGTCATCTGCATTATGACCGAGGACTATCCTTTCTGCCTTTATCTCCTCAGAATATTTTTTAAAAACCATATACCTCAACTCCCTTCCTGCCTCCTGTATGCTCAGGCCTTTGAGCCTTGCATATTCCTTTGTATTTACAGTTTCTGCACGAAATCCAATACCAAGTCTGTCACATAGGTTCTTGCAAAAAGACTCCTCTATCCTACTTTCATCGGGTCTTAAACCATGATTAATGTATATAGCAGAAAGAGATAGGTTGAAATTGTCTCTGAGTTTATCTAAAATAATGGTCAAACATACTGAGTCAGGGCCACCGGATAGACCAATAATTACATTATCGCCCTCGGATAGCATGGAGTATTTTTTTATTGTGTTAATGACCTTTTGAAGAACATCCATAATAATTAAATTATAACCTAAGCTGATTGATTTATTTGAAAATTTCTTGTAGTCACAGGCTTTAGCCTGTGTTTAGTAAAAGGCAAGTTTTTCCAAAATCCCTCATCCCATCCCTCTCCACAACGGGGAGAGGGGAAAGGCGAGGAGGATAAAAAATACAACTCTTTGGAAAAACTAAACTAACTGCGTTTATAAACTTATAAAGCAAAGGAAAGGACTACCAGAACTTCGAGCTTCTGCACAGCCGAAAAGACCATGCATGATTTCATTTACAAAAATTCGGAACTCTATGCTGAAGACGTTCCTGTAAGAAAGATAGTCGAGAAAGTTGGAACACCAGTATATATATACAGCCACAGGACACTGCTCAGACATATAAAGGCATATCAAGGTGCCTTTGATAGTCATCCGCACATTGTATGCTTTGCCCTAAAGGCAAACTCTAATCCTGCTATTCTGAGGCTACTTGCGCAGAAGGGTTGTGGTGCGGATGTGGTCTCTGGTGGCGAACTATTCCTTGCCCTGAAAGCAGGCATACCTGCCAGAAGGATAGTTTATGCAGGTGTTGGAAAAACAGAAGATGAGATTATATATGCGTTAAAGTCGAAGATACTGATGTTCAATGTGGAATCATCTGATGAATTGAAGGCTATAGACAGGATAGCAGGCAGACTCAAATTAAAAGCTCCTATTGCCCTGAGGGTCAATCCTGATATAGATCCTGAAACACACCCATACATCTCTACTGGCTTAAGAGAGAGTAAATTCGGCATCCCCATAGAAGATGCCCTTGAGAATTACCTCCTCGCTAGGGGACTCCCAAATGTAAAGATCCTAGGCATACATAAACATATAGGCTCACAGATAACAGATTTGAACCCTTTTGTAGATGCCTTAAAGAGGGTCATTATACTCGCAGAGAACCTCCGAAGACATAATATCGAGATCAAATACCTTGATATAGGTGGTGGTCTTGGCATACCCTATAAAGGAGACGAAATTCCGCCTCGCCCCGCAGAACTCTCAAAGGCAATACTTCCAATAATAAGAGATTATGGGTTCAACCTCATTATAGAACCGGGAAGGTCAATCGTTGGTAATGCAGGGATATTTGTAACAAAGGTTCTTTATCTGAAGACCCATAAGGAGAAGACATTCATCATTGTTGATGGAGGCATGAATGACCTTTTAAGACCAAGTCTCTATAATGCCTATCATGAGATAATCTCTGTAAGGAAATACAGGAGAAAGAAGATCCTTGCAGATGTTGTCGGACCGATATGTGAATCAGGGGACTTCCTTGCAAAGGCCAGGATGATCACAAGGCCTGAAGAAGGCGATCTATTCGCTATAATGAGTGCAGGTGCCTATGGATTCACAATGAGCTCTAACTACAATAGCAGACCAAGACCTGTAGAGGTTTTGGTTAAAGGAAAAGATTTCTTCGTGATACGCGAAAGAGAAAGTTATGACAACCTTATTAAAGGTGTAAAAATACCAGGATTTTTAAGATGAGACTTCATTTCACAAAGATGCAGGCACTGGGCAATGATTTCATTCTCATTGATAACAGGAAATCAAAACTGAAGAACATCAACAGCCTCTCCAGAATACTCTGCGACCGAAGATTTGGCATAGGAGCTGACCAGTTACTCATATTAACCAATTCAAAAAGGGCGGACTTCAGAATGCGCATCTTCAATTCAGACGGCTCAGAGGTTGAGATGTGCGGCAACGGGATAAGGTGTCTCGCAAAATATATATGGGACGAGAAAGTCAAAACGCATTACGCGGGACGCAGTACTCAGAAACAACTCTTCATAGAGACTCTTGCAGGGATAATTCATTTACAAAAGGCACGACACCTTATCCGTGTTGACATGGGGGAACCAATCTTGAAACCTGAAAAGATACCTGTGAGGGTAAGTTCAAAGTTCAAAGTTGAAAGTTCAAAACCAATTACCGACTATTCCTTACAAATCAAGGATAGAAAATTCAAGATTACCTGTGTCTCAATGGGTAATCCCCATGCTGTAATTGTGGTGAAGGATGTTAAATCATTCCCTATATATGAATATGGTCCTTTAATTGAGAATCACAGAATGTTCCCTAACAGAACAAATGTTGAGTTTATAGAGATATTGAATCGGAAAAATATAATGATGCGTGTATGGGAAAGAGGAGTAGGTGAGACTATGGCCTGTGGCACAGGCGCATCAGCAGTAACGGTAGCATCTTCACTGCTGGGTGTGACTGACAGGAAAGTCACAGTTCATCTTTTAGGTGGTAAACTGGAGATTGAATGGTCCAAAGAAGACAATCATGTTTATATGACAGGACCTGCAGTGAAGGTATTTGAGGGACGGATAGATATATAATATTTTTATTTGTGCTAATCTGTGTCTTATGAAGGTAAAGTGTCCAACTTGCAAAAAATGGAAAGAGTGGAAGGATAATCCGTACAGGCCATTCTGTTCTGAAAGATGTAAATTAATAGACCTTGGTAAATGGGCATCAGAGGAATACAGGATAGAGGGCGAAAAGACATCAGAGAAGGAAAATGTGGAGGTGGAAAGAAAGAATGAAAATTAACCTTATGGAGGTAAATATTTATGCCTAATATTATTGTTTCAGGTGCTGCTGGAAGGATGGGCAGCAGGATTATAGCACTCTCAAAAGAATATAAAAACATCAAGTTTGTTGGAGCCATCGAGCGTAAAGACCATAAAGACATTGGACGCGATATCGGAGAGATAATAGGTATTGGTCATGTAGGTATTAAACTCAAGGGGGATATAGATGAGATTGAAGAAAAAGCCGATGTGCTTATTGAATTCTCCAGCCCTCAGGCAAGTCTTGAACATTCAAAGGTCGCATCAGAGAAGGGCATTGCAATGGTAATTGGTACAACAGGCTTCAGTACAGATGAGACAGAAGATATCAAGAGACTCGCAAATAAGATTCCGTGTATCCTTGCACCGAATATGAGCGTAGGAGTCAATCTCCTCCTAAAGGTCATACAGGAGATAACGAAAGTTCTGGGAGATGAGTATGACGTAGAGATCATTGAGGCTCATCACAGACTCAAAAAAGATGCTCCATCGGGCACTGCATTAAAGATTGCTCAGACCATTGCAACAACCCTCAACAGGGACTTGGATAAGGTGGGGGTATATACAAGAAAAGGAATAATCGGTGAAAGGAGCAAAAAAGAGATAGGGATACAAACCATCCGCGCAGGTGATATCGTTGGAGAACATACAGTTCTTTTTGGTGGCCTTGGTGAGAGGATTGAAATAACCCATCGTGCATCAAGCAGGGATACCTTTGCAAGGGGCGCATTAAAGGCAGCTATCTGGGTCTCAAGCCAGGAACCAGGGCTTTATGATATGCAGGATGTGTTAGGCTTGAAATAAGGAAAGGTTATTTATACAAGAGGTATTTTGCTTTTTAATATTGCGTCCACAATTATGGAATCGAATTGAGTTCCTGAGTTGTCCTTCAGTTCTTTTATGATTATCTCCTCGGGTAGATTGTCCCTGTAGGGTCTTGACCTCAACATCGCATCTATGGCATCAGCAACAGCCACTATTCTTGCTGAAAGCGGTATATCCTCTCCTTTAAGGCATTTTGGATATCCTATACCATCAAATCTCTCATGGTGATGGAGGATAACAGGAATGGCTTCCTCAAGAAAAGGCACAGCGCTTACAATCGTAACACCAATTTCAGGATGCTTCTTCATTACCTCAAACTCCTCAATAGTCAAACTACCGTTCTTCCTGAGTATACTCTCATCAATACCTATCTTCCCTATGTCATGTATTAAAGCGGCATGCTTTAACCCTTCTATTACACTTGACCCAAGCCCGAGACTCTTTGCTATTAAACATGATAGTTCAGAAACCCTTCGAGAATGAGCATTGGTATAACTATCCTTTGCATCTATCGCAAGGAGAAGGGCATTTATTGTCCCCTCAAAGGAGGCGATGAGATCACTTTTGGCTCTGGCTATCTGTTCCTCAAGCAGACTTGCCCTCATACGGAGGCGCTCCTGTTCCACTTTGCTGGTCTCTTGGACATACTTCTTCTGTAAACCTCTCCTTACAATATTTAATAGGTCATCCTTGTCAAAAGGCTTCATCAGATAATCAAATGCACCATAGCGTATAGCATCCCTTGCAGTCTCAAGGCTTGCATAAGCGGTTAAAAGCATAACCTCTACATCAGGAGACAACCTCTTGATCTCTTTCAATGTTGTTATACCATCAACCCTAGGCATCCTTATGTCAAGGATAACCAGGTCAAAGGATTGCTGTCTAAGAAGATTAATGCCCTCCTCAGCATCTGATGCCAGGGTCACAGCGAATCTGTCCTTTAAGACCATTCTCACGGCTTCCCTTGCTGACATATCATCATCGATTACAAGAATCTTTCCGTTTTCCATGAGACTATCCCTTATCAGATTCACTTGATGTAGATCTCCTCTCTATTGCCGGGATACTGATAATAAAAAAATTTTTCCCATCTTCTGAGCTTATATCAAGACTGCCATTATGCCCGCTTATGATTTTATGGCTTATTGGGATGTTCAGTTCTGTCTCAAGATCATCCACCTCAGTCAACGGCCTCAATATATTTTCCTTCTCTTCATCTGTAAATTCATTCCCCTCAAACCCTACCCTTACTTCCATAGATGGTAAACCCTTCATGACGGTCCTTGCACTTATCAGCACAGGCACATCAACCCCAAACCTGCTGATAATATAGGTAACAACATAATAAACAGCCTTTAAAAGAAGCTTCTTATCAGCATTAATAAGGAGAGAAGGCTCTATCTTATCCCTTATAAAATTATACCCTTGTGGTATGTTCTTTGCAATATAATCTGAGAGCTCATCAACCAGTGTGTTTACATCTACTTTCATAAAATTATATTCCTGTGAGATAGAAAATGTGATCAACCGATCTATGAGGGTGTCAAGTTTCTGTATAGAACGGCTCACAAACGATGTATAAAAATCATGGAGTTCAGCATCATCCTTGTATTTCCTATTTATTAACTGCGTATAAGTCTGGATTGATGTGAGAGGGTTTCTTATCTCATGTGCTACCTTAGCCATAAGTTGATTAATTGCCTCAAGCTTTTCAGCCTTTCTGAGTTGTTCCTCAAGCTTCTTTGAATCAGAAAGATCAGAAAACACAATCCCAGCACCAACGGGATTCTGCTGTTCATCAAGCAGTCTGTAGCTATTTATACCAACAGGTATTCTTGAAGGAAGAACCTCAACCTCATACCGCCTGTATGAAGTGCCTGTAACCATTGTCTCATATAAGATATCTCCAAAAGGCGAAGGCAGTCTCCTCAGATCATTACCAATCATCTGCGAGGGATCTAAATCTAAGATATCAGCAGCCTGCTGATTAAAAACAGTGATCTTCTCATCTCTGTCAATAGCTATCATCCCACTGTTCATGCTGGAGAGTATATTCTTTGTAAACTCTTTCTGATACCACATCTGATGATAGAGGTCTATATCCTTCACAGTTGCTGCAAGATAATTGCAGAGCACATAGATTATCTCTAGTTCTTCTCTATAAAATGGTTCATCGGTAATTTTATTGTTTATATTAAAAACGCCTATTAATCTTCCCTTGTATGTCATGGGAAAGGAGAATACACATTGAAGGAGGTCCATCTCCTTTTTGATATTTATCATCATAGTATCAGAAGGATTGACAGGTTTATGCATAATCCTTCCGTGTTTTGCAAGCCATGCCACAAGTGAACTATCCTTCCTGAGTTTAAGGTTTTCAGCGATATATGGGTCAAGGCCATAGTGTGTCTTTACAAAGAATCCGTCCTCCTCCCTTAACATAATGGACATCTTACTCACCCGTACAATCTCCATAACAGACTCTATAAAATGATTGAAGAGCTTTCGCATGTCAAAGCTTGCTGTAAGCATCTTGGCAAAATTTACGAGGACCCTTTCTGGAAGATATTTACCACTTGGAAAGGACTCAAAACGGCCTGAAAATACATCTATATCAGATTTGATATAAGATGGTATATTATGTGAATGGTTTTCCTTTGATTGTTTTAACAATCTCAGTTCACTCTTAAACCTCTGCCTCTCAAGTGCACGTTCTATTATCATCGGAAGTTCAATTTTGATGGATTCAATCCCCACACTATCATAAACACTTGAAGGCAGATTATCGAGGGCATTTTTGTCAAGTTTCTCAGGTGTAATAAGCACGACCATATCATCATCTAACTTACTCAAGATACCTTCGAGAGAAGATATTCTGTGAGAGACTGTATCAATAATTATGAGACTGAGAGGGATATTGCTGTATAAATCCTCGAGTTCCTCTATTGTCTTTAATGGATATATTGTATATTTTTTCAGTGATTCCTTTACAGCTGGAATTATAATATCATCCCTATTACTTAGCAGTGCCAGAAGCTCCATATAGACCTATTAAAATAATACACTTATTTGAAGATTTTATCAAAATATCATTTACCTGGGCAATGTAATTACAAATGTAGTCCCTCCTTCTAACCCGCTCTCCACCCTTATACTACCACCGTGGTCCTCTATTGACTTTTTACTTATTGCAAGTCCAAGACCCATGCCCTTCTCCTTTGTTGTATAAAAAGGCTCAAATATGTTGTCTATATCTTCGGGGTTTATTCCTTCACCTGTATCCGAGATTGATATATTTACATTCCTCCCATCAGGAACTATACTCACTGTGAGTACCCCTCTTTCATGCATGGCCTGGCAAGCATTACTCATTACATTAATAAATGCATGTTTCAGCCTGTTTATATCACCTTTCATATTAATCTCTATATTTTTGTAGTTTTTCTCTACGGAAATTTTACTCTTTTGAAGTTCGAACTTTTTCTCAATATAATCAACAGTCTCATCTATCAGCCTTGTTAGATTAAATTTATCTGTGCCTCTGGGTCTTCCTGCGGATGAAAAATCGAGCAAATCCTTCATAAGGTCTTCAATCCTCTCTATATCGAATAAGACTACTCTCCTGAATGTCTCTCTGAAGTCAGGGTCATAATATCTCTCAGGCATTAACTGTGTAAATGTCCTCAGTGATGTTAGGGGGTTTCTTATCTCATGGGCAAATGTAGCGGACATCATACCAATGGATGAGAGTTTTTCTGAGAGGATTTTTTCTGAATAAAGTTGAGACTGTTTTATGGCGATGGATATCTGATTGGATAGCGTGTTAAGGAGATTAATATCTTCTAATGAAAATATATCGCCTGATATCTTTCTTCCAAGAATCATTATATGCGATAGCTTATCATCAACAAATATAGGAACAATAACCCCTGCCTTAAATGGTTCAAGGTTCTTCTTAATCTCCTCAAGTTCCTCTTCCTTAATATCCTCCTCATTCAGAATTTCACATATGAGTATATTCTTTGTCTTATTGAGAAGCTTCGTCAATGCTGAATCTTTACCTATCCTGACCTTGCTTGCATCGAGTTCAGGATTCACCCCATTCCTTCCCTTCTCGGTCTCACCTTTTAATGGCCTTTTATAGACCACCCTGTAGTATCCACCAACAGAGGCAGATAAGAGATAGAGACTGCTCAGACCGAGTGTGGTAAAGATAGACTCACCGACGAAATTGTATATATCCTTTAGACTGAGTTTATTTGATAGTTCCTGACTTGTCTTCTGAACAACAGCATAAAAATCATAAGTTTTCTTATAAAAAAGCCTGTCTATAATGACCTGTATTCTGTTTCTCAGTGGATTAAAAAGAAGGGCTATTAATATCGCAGCAACGACTGTAATTGTAAAAGAAGATAATCTGGTTAAGTTAGTAACATATCTCGTTAATGTAAGGACAACAACTACAAACAATGCTGTAAGCATACCAACAGCAAGAGAATACACCGTAGTTTTCTTTACATATACATATATGTCCATGAGACGATAACGCAAAATAGCATAGGCAATTATAACGGAATAAAAAACTGCAAATATCCATCCAAAAGGATATATTTCTATGCCATAATTAGGTATAAAATCTATACAAGCTAAAAAAGCAATAACATAAGCTAAAAAAATGTATTGTAATCTTAGTTTTTGAAAGAGGGGTTCTTTTCTTTCTTTAAGCCAACTCATGAAAAGCAAAACAAAACAAGGACTTACTGTTAAAAAAAGGAAACCCATATAAAATGGATGTAAAGATCCAGCACTTGGATAATAACCCCAAAAAAATTTATATACTCCATTCACGAAATAATTTGTTCCCCAAAGTAAATAAATAAATATCAAGCTCATTCCATATGCAAAAATAAGATATATCTTATAAATACGTGATTTTAGGTTTAGAAAGGCATAAATAAAATGATAAAACCCTACAGGTATTAAAATAACCCCTGTATACCCAATTTTTAACCAAAAAAGCGCTTGTTGTTCCGTAATTGTTGTATATGAAATAGCATAATTGAATAGCCATATAGAAGAAAAAAATGTAAAAAGGCTAAACGCTTGATTAATAGGAGAACGACTGCGCTTTTTATACACGAGAATACTTAAAAAAATTATTATTAATGCACTTAAAAACGGGAAAAGTGAAAAAAGATTTATTCTCATTAGTTATTAAAATTTACTGACAAGATATATTCACTAATATTTTTCCCACAATAAGCTACGGTTGATATACCCCCTTGCCCAGCTCCCTGGGTTACCCAGTGCCCTGCTAAATATAAATTATTAATAAATGTTTCAGGCGGCATTATATTTCTGTCTATTTGCAGAGGTGTAGAAACCCAACCATAACAAGCTCCTTCCCTATTCAAAGTATATTTATTTAATGTCAAAGGGGTAGCTACCTCTTTAATAACTATCGACTCAGATAGGTGAGGCACAAATTTTTCTACTTTCTTCACTAACTCTTCAGATAAATAATGCTTGTATCTAAACCAATAATCATTATTAATTAACTTAGCAGGAGTAATTACAAAAATGATTTCTTTATTTTCGGTGGCTAAAGATGAATCATGTGATGAAGGAAAGCCACAAAAAAGAAAATCTTCAGAATAAGGTTTAGATTGTCTGTTTAGGTCCTTAAATATTTTATCAAGTACATTGGGGGTATCATTAAAAAAACACCACCAGCTACATCTATTTTTTAGTATTTTTGAATAATTCTTATTCAATCCAAGATAAACTATAAAAGCAGACGGAGAAACTTCAAGATTATTGAGTCGTCTTATAAATTTGTCCGGAAGATATTCTTTACCAATAAGTTGAAGAAAGGTATTTGTGGCATCACCATTAGAGACAACTGCCTTAGACGGTATAAACTCATTTCCCTCGATAATAATACCTTTTGCTTGTTGATTCTCTACTACAATTTTTTCAACCTTTTTCTTTAAAAGAATCTCGCCGCCCCATTCTTTAAATCTCTCTGCAAAGGCATCAGCAAATCGCTGCATTCCGCCTTTCGGGTAATACCCACCGTCTAATACAAAATCCCTGTAAAAAACAACTCCTGTTAACGCAGATAGTTTAGTTGGAGGCAATCCTATATTGATAAGAAAGGCTCCCAATAGTAGTTTGAGTTTCTCATTTTTGAAATATGAATCTATGAATTCTTGGAAAATTTTAGCTTTCAATTGAATATATAAATTTGCAAATCCAGAATTCCATATATAATCAAAGAATTTCCTTATATTTTCAGCCTCGTTTTTAAAGTTCTCTTGTAATTCTGAAACTGTTCTGCTTATGTCAGCCCATATATGAATTTTATGTTCAGGAAATATAACAACGTTAGAGGGGTCAAATCTGATTATTTCTACTTTAGTGTTAAGCTCTAATTCATTATAAATTTTTCTTAATATCCCATTTTCTCTAAAACCTCCTATATAATGTGTGGTAGCATCAAATGTAAACCCATTTCTCTTAAAAGATGTGCAATATCCTCCGACTTTATAATGTTGCTCAACAATCAAAACTTTTAGTCCTGCCTTTGCCAAATAACATCCACACGTAAGCCCTCCAATACCAGCACCAATAATGACCACATCATACTCATCTTTCTTTAAACCTTTAGGATTTACCCTCTTGTTTATATAAAAGTTGTTCATGAGTTTGTTGAACAAGTTAAATTTTACAACGTTCTATTATATCTTCCATTAATTTTCTGTAGTCTCCTAACTTATTATATATACCCTGGGCGATCTCCTCCCTATAAGTATGAGATGTCATATTTCTATTATCTGTCATTTCAAGAAGTTTAACAGTATCATCTTCTTTAATCATGCCTACGGCAAAAATCTCCCTGAAACAGGACTTTGGAGAATTACAGATTATCCCTTCTTTTACCCTTAAATACTCTTTGAGGAATTTCCAGAACGCCTCAAAGGTATATTCAAATCTTTGTATTGCTGCATCCCTTATTATAATAGAAAAAGGTTGCTGGAGTATTTCACGTAAAGTTCCAAGTGCCCTCTGAGCATCTTTATATCTAACTTCTAATCTTTCCAAACCACTGCCTCCTTCAAAGCCATCTGTTTAAATTCCTCTGATACGGTAGAGAAGTCTACAATTTCAACCTTAAAGGGGACATTAAGTTCTTCTATACATTCACGCAACAAAGTCAATTTCCTCCTATCAAATCCTTTACCGACGATTATACCGATATCAACGTCTGATACATTTATGAAATCACCCCTTGCCCTTGAGCCAAACAATACAACCTTCACATCCTCGTCCTTAAGGAAATTCAATATAACTTCTCTGAGCTTTCGAATAAAAGGGTCTAAGCTCTGCTTGTCAAACATTGTTGCCATTTTATGACTTCTCCATGTTAAGCATGCCTATTTTCCTTTTATTACTATCCTTTCTTATCAGGATGCTAACGTCGCTTTCTATCATTTTTGTAGTTCTTTGTGACTTCCTCTTTCTTCAGTGTTGGTTACCATACTATTTCTCCTTTCGGCCAATACAAACAAAGTCCTCCTATTGAATAGCCACATATTCTGCAAAAGAATGAGACTCTGGAATAGGAAGCCTATCTTCCCTCAATCCCTTCACATGCATCTCAATAGCTTCGTGCATATTACGTTCCGCCTCTTCACGCGTAGCTCCAGTTGCCACGCAACCTGGTAAATCGGGTGAATATGCAGAATAGTTGTCATTTGCCTTCTCAATAACAACAAGGAAACGATACATATTATTTTACCTCCTTCAACTTAGCCTGCTTTAATATGCTATTTAAAGTTCCTGGTGCTAAATCATCATTAGGATGTCCAGCAATCGTTACTCTGCCTGTTTTCACTGGATGTTTGTATTGCCGATGGCTGCCTTTTGTTACAACCAAATACCAGCCATCTGTCTCTATCAGCTTTATAACATCCCGTATTTTCACTTTAATTTATTTCCAATGGACTTTATCACTTCGTCACTTCTCAACTATCATTAAAGTTTGCCCAAATCGCCACCGCAGGTAAGTCCTCCTATTTCGGCACCGATAATGCCCACACAATACTCATCCCTTCCCAATAAATTGAAGACATTCGGCTTTAATCCTTTAGGGTTTACCCTTTTATTGATATAAAAGTTATTCATGAATTATTCTTAAGCCTATCTTTGAGTAAGGCTGAAAGCCTGCCCTATTAGGTGATTGGTTATAACTCTGAAAACAGACGGGCATCTTGTCTAACTCCTCATTTATATCTCTTTCAAATATTTCGCATTTGCCTAATCCTCTTGAAATCCAAAAAGAATAGCAACTTTTCCATTGTTTGAGCATCTATAAGCTGAAGTTTGCTCAAACTGCTACCTCAACCTGTTGAACCCCAACAAACTCGGGTAACCGTTCTCTTTCTTAGGTATCTTTTCCCTCCCTCTTGTCTATAAGCATGAGAATGTCATGTTTCTATCATCTGCCATTTCAAGAAGTTTAACTGGATCATCTTCTTTTATCATGCCTCCGGCAAAAATCTCCCTTTATCTCTTTTTCCTTCTTAGAAAACCTTCTCTTACACAATATCTTAATAATTTTATAAAAGAATCTCTATTGAAATCAGAGAATTCAAATCCATATCCTTTCAAAAGGGTATTTGTCATCGTAGAATCAAGACGGACTTTGTTGTTGTATAAAAGGATATTATTCTGAAGTAGCATCCCTTGGGCAGGTGTTGGATTATTCCTGAAAAAATCCTCACGTGAAACAAGAACAGGTCTTCTGAAACCAAGAAACTCACTTGAGATATTCAGAATTGCTTCAAGTGATACAGCTTTAGAATTAAAAAGATGATAGTTTGCCCCACAAAGGTCATTTCGAGTGTAGCGAGGAATCTTATCATTTGAGGAAACCTTAAATAAGGCATTACAAAGTTCATCTACAAATGCTATATTAACAGAAAGTTCCATGCCAGGAAAATAATCAAATATCTCAAGACTCCATATATGAAAAAGCTGATACACACCCTGCTGAAAAGTGATAGTCTTTCCTGTTAAAGACTCACCAACGACAAGCGGAGGCCTAAATATATCAATCCACAGCCCTTCCCTCCTGTATTCCTCCACCACCTTCTCTGCTCCAAATTTACTCTGTTCATAAGTAGAATTGAAATCCTGACCAACATCTAAATCATCCTCTTTAAAGACCCCCTGGAAGTTCCCACAGACATAGGCTGTGCTCAGATAATTAACCTTTTTAAGCCTGCCCTCTTTTTTGCATTTGAAAGCCAGATCAAGCACATTTTTTGTCCCTTCAACATTAATCTTTCTGATTTCCCCAAGTGGCAGGTTGAATTGTGTTGATGCTGCTGAATGAAAGACCTCGACTATATCGCTTTTTAATAAATTAACTTGCTTCTCGTCTAATCCAAGGCTCTTTTCAGTTATATCACCTTCTAATACCACCAAGTCATCTGCATTATTGGTTAAAGCGCCTTCATCCCAGAGGTTGAGGGCATCTATTACTCTCTGTCTTGCTGTTTTACTCCCTTTACTCCTTGCCAGAGCATAGACTTTGTGACTGTTCTGTAATAATACCTTTAAAAGATAAGAACCTATTAACCCTGTGGCACCGGTTAGGAAAACGGTCTTATTCATTATCTACTTACTTTCTATTCCTTTTAATAGCTCCGAAGGGGTCATTAACTTTATGCCAGCAGAAGGGAAATCCTTTTTATTTCTTGTAATAATGCATTCACAACCTTCATGTATTGCAGAGAAATACTGGATTAAATCTTCAAAATCTTTTCGGGTCACGGTACTTGCCTGTCTCAGGATATCTTTTGTCAGAGAAATTATCTGAAAATCCTCTAAGACCTCATCTACAAATGCTCTTGCAACGATGTTGCCTTTAAGTTTATTTATAATGTAATACAAATTAGGGATAGTAATTGCTGAGATGCAGCCCTCTATGAACTCCTCCTTTATAAAAGTCCATACCCTTGCTGAATCTATATAGAATGGATCTCTTTTTGTTAGCACATCAAAGATTACATTTGTATCAAGCAGTATCTTCATATTTTAAAAGCCTGTTGTCCACATGTTCACCCCTGAGTTCCTTGTAGGTCTTTGTGGTCTCTAATATACCAATCCATTTAGAGACCCCAGCCGATATCTCTGTTGAACGGGCCATTCTCCCCCTTTCTATAAAATACTTCTTTACCATATTTGAGATAGATTGCCCTGATAATCTGGCTGTTTCATGTGCTAATCTTGCAACATCTTTATCAATATATAATGTCAATTTTGTCTTGGACACAACTTACCTCCTTACGTAGTTTTATTAAACATAACACGTATAATTAATAATAATCAATAATTTTAAGCTTGAAACCACTATCTGAAAATTTAAAACTTTTTTGTTTTTTAAGCTATAGTTTTGATTCTTGCGTTTTACATTTTTGAGTTATAATTTTATTTTTCCAATCACAAGACACGAATTATTCCCTCCAAAGGCAAAGCCATTATTTAAGGCAATCTTCACCCTCCTCACTCTTGCCCTATTTGGAACACAGTCTATATCACACTGTGGATCATGGGTCTCAAAATTAATGGTTGGAGGGATAATATCCTCCTTAACAACAAGACAACATGTTAATGCCTCAATCGCCGAGGCTGCACCCATCGTATGACCAAGCATGGACTTTATTGAACTGACTGGAATCATCTTATACCTTTCCCTGAAAACCTTTTTAATTGCAGTGCATTCAATCCTGTCATTTCCCGGTGTGCCTGTTCCATGGGCACTGATATAGTCAACATCATCCACACTAACACCCCCATCCTCCATAGCCTTTATCATCACTTTTTGAATGCCCTCTATATTTGAGGTTGTTATATGATAGGCATCACAACTCAGGCCATAGCCAAGTATCTCTGCATGAATCTTTGCCTTTCTCCTTAATGCTGATTCAAGGGATTCAAGGAATAAAATCCCTGCACCCTCACCAACAATCATCCCCTTTCTGTTCTTATCAAAGGGCTGACATTTTTCCGGAGCCATTGCATAAAGACGATGGAAACCGCTGAATGCAAGCTTAGAGAATGACTCCGCTCCACCAGCAATTGCATAATCAAGATCGCCCTTCTTTATTAAATCAAAGGCATAACCTATGGCATAATTGCCTGCTGCACAGGCAGTTGGAATCAAATAATTTGGTCCTTGAATCTTAAAGTAGTTGGCAATATTTGCAGATATATTATTTGCAGTTGCCTGCAAAAGCTTTATCCTGTCAATCTTATCAACCCCTTTAGTAACCCATTCATCAATCGACTCTTCCATCGGTCTCTCACCCATTGTTGTCCCTATGAAGACGCCTGTTCTCTCTTTATCAATACCCCTCTGTGATATACCTCCATCTTTTAATGCAAGGATAGAGGCAGTGATGGCAAATTGAGAGGTGCGACCAAGAAAAGGAAGAACCCTTCGGGGGATGAAATCTTCTGGCCTGAAGTTCTTTATCTCACCTGCATAGTGACACCTTAACTCGCTTGTGTCAAAGGAACTGACCATGCTTATGCCAGACTTGCCACTTATTATGGACTTCCAGAACGCCTCCCATCCAATCCCAACAGAGGAGACTACACCTAAACCAGTAACTACAACTCTTCTTTGATACATCTATTCACCATTTACTGCGTACTGCGTATTACGTTCTTCGTAATGCGTTAGAGTTTTTTCTGTAAGTTTGTAATCATGCGATTTATGTAATCCAAAAGCTCAATTAGATGTTTTTCATCCACTTCGTTTTTAAGATATTCTAATTCCTTGGCAATTTAATTTGAGTTTCCAGTTCTGCCAATGAATCCAGTGCAGTATTGAGAAATTGTTTAAATTCTTTTGAATGTCTTCTTCTAAATCCTTCTGCCACATTTGAAGGTATAGAGATAGCACTTCGTCTCATCTCTTCCATATATCCAATTCTCGAAAGGTTTTTATAGTTCCCATTTATCTTCTTTTACGCAATACGCTGTACGCAGTACGCTATACATTTTTCTTAACTCCAAACACAAGGTTTGCCTTTGCTACTATCCTATCCTCAACCTTTGCTATAGTATCAACCATACCAGCGTTATCTGTGATCTTCACAGCACTTACTTCAATGAAAAGCCTGTCACCAGGATAGACAGGCAGAAGGAATTCAGCCTTCACCTTACCAAGATAATAATCAGGATTGGTCTCTACTATTTCAGGCTTGCAGAGATAGTAAAGGATTATAGAAGCCTGTGCCATCGCCTCTATAATTAATACACCTGGCATTATTGGTCTGCCAGGAAAGTGGCCTTTAAAAAACTCATCATCACCATCGATATTCTTAACAGCAACAACCTTATCCCTACCCTCTATCCTGACCACCTCATCAATAAAGAGGAAGGGTTCTCTGTGAGGAAGAATTGACCTGACCCTTTCTTTATCCCAAATCATAATTTATCAAGATAATTCATTATATTCTTTATCGTCCTGATATTCGGAATATCGTTTTCAGGTATTACAACTCTGTACTTCTTCTCAAATGCAGCAACAATCTCAATCGCCTTCAACGAGTCAATGTTTAAATCCTTGAAAAAATCCGCATCAGGTGCAAGTTTCTCAACAGGAACCTCTGTAATATCAGAGACGAGCTTCCTCACTTCCTCAAAATTATCTGTCATACGCCCCTCCTCTAATGATATTTAGATATTATCAATGATGCATTGTTTCCACCAGGCCCAAAATTATTTATCAACACATTATTTACCCTTGCCATACGTGCCCTGTTTGGTACATAATCAAGGTCGCAATCATTATCCCGTTCATTGTAATTAATCGTTGGTGGTATAAACCCTTTAACAATACTGCCAATTGAGGCAATTATCTGAAAGAGACCGCCTGCACTGAATGGCTCACCTATCATTGACTTAATAGCACTCACAGGTATGTTATAGGCAAATCTGCCAAATGCATCCTTTATTGCCTTTGTCTCCAGCCTGTCGTGCTCTGGCAGAGAGTTAGCAGATGCACTTATATAATCTATATCCGTAATATTAAGACCGGAATTATAAATCACCTTTTTTATGCTCTCCCTGAGTCCTGAAGCATCGGATGAATATTTACCAATCTTATGGACCTCGAAGGAATTGCCCATGCACTTAATCTCTGCATATATATTGGCCTTCCTTTGTTCTGCTATCTCCTTTGTCTCTATGACCACAAAGGCCGCTCCCTCACCAATCACAACACCGTTTCTCCTTCTGTCAAAAGGGCATGACAATTCCTCACCCTTTATACCTGCAAGCAGACCCAGCCTGTAAAAACCCACAAAATTTACAAGTGACAGACTCTCAACCGCTCCCACAAGTACGGACTTTACCCGACCCATCCTGATAAAATCCATGGCATATCTCAACGTATCAATGCTTGAGCTGTAGCCTGTTGAGATGGTGGTATTAAGTCCCTGAATGCCAAATCTGATCGAAACATAACTTGATGGGGCATTTATTACTGTTCCAGGAAAGAGGGATGCATCAGCAAATCTTGGGCTATCAATGATAATACCTCTTTCAAATTCCGAAAAATTCCATAGATAACCAAGCGTAGTGCCTGTCACTACCCCTATATCATCTGTATTTTTATAGTCAATACTCAATCCTGCATCATCAATAGCAAGTTTCGCTGCTGAACATAGTAATCTTGCTGACCTGTCAAGCTCCTTTAAGCCTTTATAGCCAAGAAAAGGCGTTGGTTTAAAATCGCTGATCTCGCCACCAAGTTTACATTTAAAATCACTGGTATCAAAACGCTTGATCGGTTTGATGCCTGACCTCCCATCCTTAATGGCCTGCCAGAACTCCTCCTTTCCGCTACCATTTGGGGCTATAACACCAATTCCTGTTATAAGTATGCGGTCTTTATTCATCTGAATTTCGTTCATCGTACAGCGCACTGCGTTTTTTACGCCATCCGATATACGCAGTTCCCTGTACATTCTTTACACCATACTCATTCCACCATCCATCATTATGGTCTGACCTGTAATATATCTTGCCTCATCAGTGGCAAGAAACCTTACCACCTTTGCAACCTCATCTGAACTGCCAAGCCTGTTTAATGGAATATACTTCAATATGCGCTCTCTATATTTCTCGCTGAGACCCTTAAGCATATCTGTTTCTATAAAGCCCGGTGCAATAGCATTTACTCTTATATTATAGGGAGCAACCTCCATGGCAAGGGCCTTTGTAAATCCAATAATCCCTGCCTTTGATGCAGAATAATTGGTCTGTCCCGGAAGTCCTCTAATACCACTGATGGAGGAGATGTTTATAATAACCCCACTTTGCTGTTTGATTAATGCTATGATTACCGCCCTTGTAAGATTAAATGTGCCATTGAGATTTGTATCAATAACAGCATGCCATTCTCGAGGCTCCATAAGGGCAAGGGCCTTGTCTATTGTTATTCCAGCATTATTGACCACTATATCAATTCTACCAAACAACTCAAGTGTACTGTTAGCCCATGATTTTACCGCCTCATAATCCCTAATATCCACTTGAAATGATTTCACATTACTGCCAGAATCCCTTATCCTGGCCTCAAGCTCTCCTGCATCTTCTTCACTCTTTAGATAATTAAAACTTATATTTGCACCTTCTCTTGCTAATTCAAGGGCAATGGCACGACCTATTCCCCTTGTAGCACCACTGATGATTGCTGTTTTATTCTGAAGCACACTGTTCATAAATCTGTTCGCTTAATCTCAAAGAGGTAGTTAAATAAGGGGAGGGTAATTATATAGAAAATTGCCCTGTAGATTGATGGATCTATCTTTCTATGAAATCTCATATAAGATAAGGAGATTTTATTCGTCAACATTGCTGTCCAAGATATTCTAAAATGTTAATCTTTATTTTGGACAGATGTGATTCGTCAATTATTATCATTTATGATATAAGAAAAAATCAACAAATTAAAGGGTTTGAGCTTTTTCTTAAAGTAAAACATTTGTTTATTTACACAATGTATTAAAAATTAAAGGGTTTTTGGGCTGGCTAAAAGAGGCTGAATTTAAAATATCGCTTTGGATTGTCCCTTATATCCTTTATCAGGACATTAAGCTCCTTAAGCGTGGTCTTTAACTCAGAGGACAATTCCTCATCCTTAACAAGACTCCCCATAACCCCCTCCCCTCTCTCTATCCTTTCAAGGAGAATACCTAATCTTTGTGAGACATTATTAATATTTTCATAGAGACTCTCATCCTCAATCAGTCTGTTGACAGTTCCCCTTGAGGTGGCAAGCCTGTTTGTAAAGTTATCAAGGTTCTCAGATGCCCTAAGAAATCTATCGTAAATGGAAGGGTCATTTATTAATTTATTGAGTGTCCCATCAGATGCCTTGAGTGACTCGGCAAAGAGCCTTATATCTTTTACAGAGGACGAGATATCCTGATAAAGGACATCATCATTTACGAGCCTGCCTATCGTGCCCTTTCCACTTTCAAGCTTTTTAACCAGTCTTGACAGTTCATTCGTTGTCTCCTTTAGGTTATCATACACCGAGGGGTCTCTGATAAATCTCGATACAGTTCCCTCACCCTTTTCAATCTTTAAGATTATTTCCTCAAGGACCTTTATAAAATCAGAGAGTCTCTCGATAGACTCCCTACCAGTCTCAACAATCTCCCTCACCTCTGTCTGCGATGAACCAGTGATGGTATCGCCTGCATTTAAGCCCTCTGTATCCTTTGAACCAGGACTTATCTCAACATATTTATCACCAAGAAGACCAAATGTGAGAATAGTTGCCTTCGAGTCTTTCTTTAAATATTTGAGGACATCGGAATCTATTGAGAGCAGTGCCTTTATACGATGTTGAGGTATAAAATTTAGAGCCTTAACAGAACCTATCTCAATACCTGAAAACCATACAGGTGACCCCTCCCTCAATCCCTTCACATCATCAAATATGGCATATATCTGAACCTTTGGAGTAAAAAAGTCTTCTAAATTCCCTGCAAACATCACTGCAAAAAGAAGAACGATAAGGGCAATTGTAACAACAATACCTACCTTCAGCTTTGCCCATCTAAGATGTTTTATGTAATCATACATTTATAAGCGCTCCTCTGCCACCAGAAGTTCATTTATAAATGTCCTGAGTTCATGGTCATGCGTCTTTTTAAGTGAATCTATATCTCCGTCAAAGGTTATTTTACCATTTTTAAGATACATATACCTATCAACAACCTTTGCAGCATCTGCCACTTTATGCGTAACAATTATAAGGCCCATCCTATCAGGAGGCTCACCAGCAGAAAGCTCCTTTATCAAGCTACAGATATTATCCGCTGTAAGGGGGTCAAGGCCTGTTGTTGGCTCATCATAGAGCATTATCCTTGGCTTACAGGCTGCAAGTGACCTTGCAATGGCAACCCTCCTCTGCATCCCTCCACTCAATTCCTCTGGCATAAGGTCAACGGCATCCTCTATACCGAGCCTTCTGAGGAGTGTCCTGACCTGCTCTTCTATCTCTCCCTCAGGAAGTCTTGAATACTCCCTCAGACAGAAGGCAACATTTTCACGTACATTTAATGAGTCAAAAAGCGCTCCCTCCTGAAAGACAATACTGAAGTTCATCCTTACATCCCTTAACTCACTTTCTGACATAACCGTTATATCCTCTCCATTTATCAGTATCTTGCCCTCATCAGGACGCACAAGACCGAGGATAAGTTTGAGGATGGTTGTCTTACCCTCGCCACTACCACCAAGAATGGCAACTCTCTCATGAAAATTAACGCTGAAGCTCAATCCATTAAGCACAACATGGTTACCATAGGAAAGCACAACGTCCCTGAATTCAATCATATCCCCATCCCAAGAAGATAGAGCAGTGTTCTTGTAAGTATAAAGTCTGATATAATTATCATTATCGTGGAGAGTACAACCGCAGTTGTTGTAGCCTTTCTGAGTCCGCTCGCCCCACCCCTTGTAGAAAGCCCCATGTAACAACTGATACAGGAGATAAGGTATCCAAAGATAAATGGCTTCGCAATGCCTGAGAATATATTCTCAAAGGTCATTATATCCTTTACCTGACTCCAGTAGAAGGTGCCACTCTGATGACTTACAAATACTGCAATGTAGTAACCACCAAATAATGAGATGGCATCTCCTATAATTGTAAGGACGGGTAACATAATAATTGAGCTTATGACCCTTGGTGTAACAAGCTTCTTAATAGGATTCACTCCATACACCCTCAGTATATCCACCTGATGCCCGAGCATCATTGAGCCAAGCTCAGATGCCATACCAGAACCAACCCTTCCTGCAAAGCTCAGGGCTATTGCAACAGGGCCTATCTCCCTTATAATCGAAAGTCCCACTATCCTGCCTGTGTACATCTTCAGTCCAAGCTCAGACAGTTCAGCAGAGACCTGTAATGAAAGGGCCATACCTATAAAGAGAGATACAAGAAAGACGATAAAGAATGAACCTGTGCCAGCATAATCCATCTGTTCAATGGTGTCACGCATGTAAAATGGCCTGCGAAAGATACCAATGGGAGCCATAAATGATAGGATGTAAAAATCCTGCAATCTCTTAAATGTCTCCTTAAGATTCATTATTACAATTATACTGATTTTTCTTTAAAATATATAAGAATATAGTGGGTTCTTGCTTTTTCAATGAAACTCCCTGTGGCAAGCCACCGGGAATTAATGAGTTAAAACCCTTTCTTTTATGAAGAACGAGATTTCTTACATTGTTATTCCTGCTGCAGGGCTTGGTAAGAGGATGCGAACCATCAATCCAGATGTCCCTAAGGAAATGCTACAGGTTGGCAACAAGCCCGCCATTCAGTATGCAGTTGAAGAGGGTTTTTCAGCAGGCATCAGGAATATAATCATTATTATTAACAAAAATAAAGAAACGATCAGGAAGTATTTTGAGGACAGGGACTATAGGATGAGGCTATTCCCCTCTGCCTCAGAGAGGATAGAGGAGATAAAGAAGGCGTGCAATTTCACCTTCTTATATCAAAAAGAACCGCTTGGTGAGTCAGATGCGATAGCCCTTTCAGAAGGAACTATCGGAGACCACCCCCTTGCAATTATATATCCTGACAATATCTATCTTCCCTTGCCAGGTGCATTGAGCATGTTAAAGTCAGCGTTCTTCGAATACAGAATGGATACACTGGCACTCATGGAGGTAACAGAGAAAAACTGTAAAGGGATAAGCAACTCAGGAAGGGTGGATGTAGAGCAGATAAAGGACGATGTATTTCGTATTATAAAACTTCACCCAAAGGGTGAAGGACATTTTAAGTTAAGATTTAAAAGAGAGTTACGCACATGTGGTATTTCCATATCAGGCCCTCACATCTTTGAATACATAAAGAGGGCACAGGCAGATATTAAAGAAGGCGAGTTTACAGACACACCTGTCAGACAGATAATGCTCATGGAAAGAGGACTCATAGGTTACCGCCTTCCAGGAACTGTCTTTGATACAGGCAATCCTGAAGGCTACAGGTCATGTCTGGATTATATTAAGAAGTCTGGTTAAATTGCTTTTGCGAACTTCTCTATGTGATAATTTAAAGATGAATATAAATCTTGCACGCTTTAAAAGACCAAGCAGATACATAGGGAAGGAGATAAATATTATACGTAAGGATGCCGGTGTAAAGGTTGCGTTATGTTTCCCTGATACCTATGAAGTTGGAATGTCCCACCTCGGCCTGAAAATCCTCTATGGAATAATAAACAATATCCCTTTTGCATCTGCCGAGAGGGTATTTGCCCCATGGGCTGACCTCGAATCATACCTGATAGATAAAGGCATTCCCCTCACATCCCTTGAAGAGAGAAGGCCTTTACGAGAATTTGACATCGTTGGCTTTACCCTTCAGTATGAACTATCATACACAAATATTCTCAATATGCTCAGACTCGGCAAAATCCCCATAAGGGCAGATGATAGAGATGAAAGACATCCACTTATAATTGCAGGTGGACCATGCACTGTTAATCCACTTCCACTTTCTCCATTTATCGATGCCTTTGTCATCGGCGATGGCGAGGAAATTATAAAGGAGATAATATCCATATATTCAGAATTAAAAGGCACAAAAAGAGAGGAAATCCTGAGAGAATTCTCTAAAGTTGAGGGCATCTATGTCCCGCTGATTCATAATACAAAGGATGTGAGAATTAAAAGAAGATTCATCAAGGACCTTGATTCTGCCCCATTTCCTGAATCACCTGTGGTTCCCTATACATCAATAGTCCATGATAGGGTTGCTGTTGAGATATCAAGGGGATGCACAAGGGGTTGTCGCTTCTGTCAGGCAGGGATGATTTATAGACCACTCAGGGAAAGGTCTGTTGAGAATGTTCTGAAGATTGCACAAAAATCGCTTTCAAGCACAGGCTATGACGAAATCTCATTCACCTCGCTAAGCACGGGTGATTATAACTGTCTCTACCAATTGATTAAGGGTTTTAATGACCTCTATTTAGATAAACATGTCGCCATATCACTCCCATCGTTAAGGGTCGGCTCCCTGAGCAAAGAAATACTTGAAGAGATAAAGAGGGTCAGAAAGACAGGCTTTACAATTGCACCTGAGGCAGGCACAGCAAGGCTGAGGAGTGTTATAAATAAGGATTTTACAGAGAATGAATATGGGGAGACATTGGAGATACTCTTTAAAGAGGGCTGGAGAAACGTCAAGCTCTATTTCATGATTGGCCTACCAACAGAGACGGAAGTGGATATCAATGGGATAATAAAGATGGTCAGGATGGCATCACGGATAGGCAGTACAATATCAGGTAAAACCCTGAATATCAAAGTTGGTGTATCTGCCTTTGTTCCAAAACCACATACCCCATTTCAGTGGATGGGACAGATGGCCCTTGAAGAACTAATTAAGAGGCAGGATTATCTCAGAAATGGGCTCAGAAAAAGAGGGGTCAATTTCAAGAGCCAGGACATCAGACAGAGCCTTCTTGAGGCTGTATTCTCAAGGGGAGATGAGAGATGTGCATCACTTCTTGAAAACGCTTGGAGAGAAGGTTGCCATTTTGATGGATGGTCTGAATTCTTTGATTTTGAAAGATGGCTTAAGGCTTCGGAAAAGGCAGGCATTGACCTTTTTGAATATACATCAAGAGGGTTCAGTCTTGAAGGTGAACTCCCGTGGGATTTCATAGATATTGGCATAAAAAAGGATTTACTGAGGGTTGAATATGAAAAAGCATTGAAGGAAAAGATAACAGAGGATTGTAGAAAGGTATGTTATGGATGTGGTCTTGGATGTAAGGAATACAGAAGTGTAGAAGTGCAGAAGTGTAGAAGCATAGAAGAGAGAAATAGGAAACGAATCTTTCGAGCTTCCGAGCATCAGGTAAAAAGGTTTAGGATAAGGTATTTAAAGAAAGGAATATTACGGTATCTATCACATCAGGAACTTGTGACAGCAATACTGAGGGCAATAAAAAGAGCAGATATCCCCATGATCTACACCTCTGGATTTCATCCACATCCTGTAGTCTCGTTCGGACCTGCACTTCCTGCAGGTGTTGAAGGGTTAAATGAATACTTTGACATCGAGATACAACCCCTTATGGAAACTGATGAGGTCAAACGAAGACTTAATTCAGAACTACCAGAGGGTATAGAGGTAATAGAAGCCATCAGGGTTGGTAAGAAGGTTCGAACACTGAGTGATGTGATTACATGTTATAAATATGAAGTCATGATAAACAGAGATGATGTCATAGCAATAGAGGAGTTCATGGGTCAACAGAGTCATGTCGTCCTGAGAAATGGAAAGAGGATTGATATAAGGACAATGGTGGAGGAGGCGGTATTATATGATAATATACTAACGCTCACACTTATTGATAAAAACGGTGCAAAGGTGAAGTTGTTTGAGGTTCTTCAAGGTCTGCTCTCAAGGCCACTTGAGCAGATTCAGCAGATGAGGATTAAAAGAACAGGGGTTTATAGTTATAATACATATGAAGAGATCACATCTGTCCAAAATAAAGATTAACATTTTAGAATATCTTGGACAGCAATGTATGAAGATAAAATAAAGGAAAGTGCTGGCTCTTGGCAAATCAAATAGTAATAAATGCAACACCCGAAGAGGTAAGACTTGCCCTTCTTGAGGCAGATAACCAACTGGCTGAACTCTATATAGAAAGGAAAAAGGATGCAAGCCTTGTTGGTAACATCTACAAAGGAAGGGTTATAAAGATACTTCCTGGCATGCAATCAGCCTTTGTAGATATAGGGTTGTCAAAGGCAGCCTTTCTACATGTGGCAGATGTACATTCAACATTTGAATATTCCCTCTTTGGAGAGGATATAGAGAATACAATCCCCCTCGAACTTCCAATTGAGGAACTCCTTCAGGAAGGACAGGATGTCTTTGTACAGGTCTCAAAAGACCCTATGGGCACAAAGGGGGCAAGGGTCACATCATACATAACCCTTCCTGGAAGATATCTGGTTCTGATGCCAGGGGTTGAACACATCGGCGTCTCAAGAAGAATCACTGATGAGGATGAAAGGGCAAGGCTAAAGGGCATCATCAGTCAGTTAAAACCAAAGAACTTTGGTTTTATAATCAGGACAGCAAGCGAGGGATGTACTGAGGAGGAACTTAAAAAGGATATCGACTTTCTTATGCGTCTATGGGAGAATATCCAGGACAAAAAAGAGAGGGTCAGCGCGCCACATCTTCTCTATGCCGATCTTGACCTGTCCCTCAGGGGTGTAAGGGATATCCTTGGTCATGAGGCAGACATACTTATTATAGACTCCATGGATGAATACCAGAAACTCATTGAATTCGCAAGCACATATTTCCCAAAGCTTATATCAAGGATTAAACTCTATGATAGCCGTGAACCCATATTTGATGCCTATGGATTAGAGCTTGAGATACCAAAAGCACTGGGTAAAAGAGTCTGGTTAAAATCAGGTGGCTATATCGTTATTGACCAGACAGAGGCACTGACATCAATAGATGTTAATACAGGAAAGTTTGTAGGAAAGGCGTCACTTGAGGATACCATATTAAAGACAAATCTTGAGGCTGTTAAGGAGATTGCATACCAGATAAGGCTCAGAAATCTTGGAGGAATTATAATAATCGATTTTATCGATATGGAGAAGAAAGAAAACAGGGAAAAGGTCTTTAATGTCTTCAAAGAGATAATGAGTAAGGATAGGGCAAAATGCACGATTCTTGAGGTGTCTGAACTGGGACTCATCCAGATGACAAGAAAGAGGGTGAGAGAAAGTCTTGGAAGAACCCTCTGTGATGCATGTCCCTATTGCGAGGGTAGAGGTTTTGTAAAATCACCGACAACAGTATGTTATGAGGTATTCAGAGAACTGAGAAAGATAGGGTCATTAAAAAAGGGATGCGGTGTGGTTCTGACAGCCCATCCGGCTGTAATAAACATGCTATATGAGGATGAGAGGGAGGGGTTTGAGGAGATTGAGAAAGAGTACAACCTTAAAGTTATGTTAAAGGCTAACAAAAACTTTCATCAGGAATACTACGAGGTAGCAACTGCTTAGCCCTGATATGACACTAGCGAGAAAGTTCAACAAGCTAAAAGATGATCTCAAACAGATGGAGAGGGTAATCATCGCTTATTCAGGCGGTGTGGACAGCACATTTCTGGTTAAGACAGCATCCATCTCAGACCTTAAAGAGATAATTGCTGTGACCGCATCATCCGAGAGCCTTCCCGAAGAGGAACTCTCATTTGCTAAAGAGATGGCATCCTTACTCAAGATAAGGCACAGGATAATATTTACAGAGGAATTGAAGGATGATAATTTCTCAAACAATCCACCTGAGAGGTGTTATTATTGCAAGAAAGAACTCTTCACCAAACTGAAAGAGATGGCATCTGAGGAAAATATTCAATATATACTTGATGGAACCAATGCCGATGATGTTCATGACTGGAGGCCTGGTATGAAGGCAATCAGAGAGCTCGGAATAATCAGTCCCTTACGCAATGTGGGTCTTACAAAAAAGGAGATAAGAGAATTGTCATTTTCCCTCGGTCTTAAAACATGGGATAAACCAGCAACACCATGCCTTGCTTCACGATTCCCATATGGAGAGAGGATTACCAGCGAAGCACTTGAGAGGGTGAATAGAGCAGAGAGATTTATAAAGGGATTTGGGATAAGGGAACTGAGGGTAAGGGAACATGAGAAGATTGCAAGGCTTGAGATGCCAGCAAAAGACTTTATGTTATTGATGGATAAAGGGGTAAGAACAGAGATTGTCAATTTTTTGAAATCACTCGGCTATATCTATATAACCCTTGACCTTCAGGGTCTGAGAAGCGGAAGCCTTAATGAAATGCTATCACCTAAAATGATAGAGCCATAGGATTAACAAAAACACGATAAATAATCCCGTGCTATTCCCCTATATTAAGAGGGATGTCCCGAAGGGACGGGGTGTCTAAGACCTTCTAATATCATGATATCCATTCAAAACCATATAGAACCCAACAGGTGTGTCAGATGTGGAATATGCAAGTCACTATGCCCCACATATCTCACAGCTCTCGATGAAAGCATGGGTGCAAGGGGAAGGGTCGCATTACTCAGAGGTCTTGACGAGGGAAAGCTTAAACCCACAAAAAATCTCTCTGAAAAGGTTTTTAGTTGTCTCCTCTGTGAGGCATGCAAGGGTATATGCCCAGTGGGGCTTGATATCCCTGAAATTATATATCAGGGGAGAAGGAGTCTCAGGAGGTCATTCAGCAGGGGAAAGCTCCTGAGAAAGGCCATTAGGCTATCTATTCATAGAATGGATACGGCCTTCATACTTTTGAGACTTTTTCATAAACTGTTCTATCAACCACTTTACAGAAAAGGGATGGTTAGCTATCTACCACCTGTTACACAGAAACCTCTTAAGAAGATTCAGAATGTCTTCAGGAACAGAAAGGCTATTGCAAGGGTAGGATTATTTATGGGTTGCAGTGTTAACTACCTCTATCCCTCCATTGGTGAGTCGCTTATAGATACACTAACAAAGAAGGGTTACGAAGTCGTCATACTAAGTGGTGAGGTCTGCTGTGGTGCGCCATTAAGGTCAATAGGATTTGAAAATGAGATGATACCCCTGGCAAAGAGAAATATAGAACTCTTCAAGAATATAAAGGCAAAGGCGATCATCAGCCTGTGTCCAACATGCACAATGGTAATAAGAACACAGTATCCATCACTCACAGGAGATGGAATCCCGAATATCATGGATGTAAATGAATTCTTTATCAATTACAACATCCTCAAAGGCCTCAGGACAGAACAAAAAACAGTAACATATCATGACCCATGCCACCTCAATTATGGTCTTGGTATAACAGAAGAACCAAGGAAGATTCTCATTGGCATTGAGGGTATCAGATTTGTGGAAATGAAGAACTCACAAGACTGCTGTGGTTTTGGAGGGCTCTTTAGTAGCCTCTTCAGAGAACTATCAATAGATATAGGCAGAAAAAAGGTTGAGAGTATAAAAAAGACAGGGGCACAAACCGTTGTTACATCCTGCCCTGGATGTATAATGCAACTGGAGGGGTTAAAAAAACTGATAGGTATCGATATAGATATAATGCACATAATTGAGTTGATTGATGAGGCAATGAATTAATAATAATGCTATAATACTATAGAAAGTATCTATGCCGATATTTGAATACAGATGTAATGATTGTAATACAGAGTTTGAGGAACTTGTCTCAGGGCAGAATCCTGAGGTCATGTGTGTAAAGTGCAAATCAAAGAACATAAAAAAGAAGTTCTCTGTCTTTGGAATGAGTGGTGTTGAAAAACAGGTCTCATCTGGTGCAAGCTGTACTTCATGCAGTTCATCATCATGCAGTACCTGCAAGTGATGGATAAATACCCTAAACTCCCCTCTCTGAACCTCCTCTCTAAATACCATCATGCATCAAGCATTATCCATTATGTAACTATTATCTTTGCTTTAATATTCCTGATATTCTTCAATGCCTATGGAATGTCCTCATCCCCTAATGACCCCATCCTCTCAGAGTGTGAATTTCATATGGTCTCACACGTAATAGATGGTGATACCTTTATGCTTGATGATGGCAGAAAGGTAAGAATGATAGGTGTTGACACCCCAGAAACTGTTGATCCGAGAAAAGATGTGCAGTTCTTTGGTAAGGAGGCGGCCAAGAGATTAAGGGAGTGGATAGAAGGAAAGGTAGTTTGCTTAAGGAAGGATATTGATAAGACACAGGATACTGACAAATATGGAAGACTGCTTCGATATGTATGGATATACTCAAAAGCAGAAGAAACATCCCCAGGAGAAAAACTCATTAAAGGCTTTTTTGTCAATGCGGAACTCATAAAGCAGGGCTATGCCTTTGCGTATACCCGTTATCCATTTCAGTATCTTGAAGACTTCAGATCCTATGAAAGACAGGCACGTGAGGATAATTTCGGCCTATGGAATAAAGAGAGATATACAGAATGGCAAGACAATGTTGAAGAGAATAAGGCAAGGTCATTGACATGTGGAGAGTTAAAGACAATATGTCCTGAGGATGCCATCAACCATATCGGAGAGCAAAAGACTGTCAGGTTCTTCGTGAAAAAGTCATATGACAGTGGAAGGGCCATATTCCTGAACAGCAAGAATGATTTTAAAGATCCTGATAACTTTACTGCCGTAATCTTCAATCGTGACAGGCACAAGTTTCCTCCATCATCATCTGATTATTACGGGGGTAAAACAATTGATGTCACAGGTGTAATAAAAGAATATCAGGGAAGGGCTGAGATAATCCTTGAGAACCCATCACAGATAACGATAGTTGTTGAAGAGGACCTGTGATAAGGTTTGTTCACGTATTGAATTTATCAATCACTATTCTTTATAATGTTGTTTACCTTGATTGTTTACTGCAACTCTGTCTTTTTCTTCGCCTGGCGAGTAAGCTTGTGGCAAAAAGGGCTTCCTGGGTAGCTCAGTCGGCAGAGCGGGTGGCTGTTAACCACTTGGTCGGGGGTTCGAGTCCCTCCCCAGGAGCCAGTCTTTATATTACAAACTGAAATGCTGGAAGTATGAAGGGAAAACTGCTCGGCAGTTTTCCCTTCAATCATTTTATGCCCGCTGACAAACTCAGAAAAACTTAAACCCGTCTTCGACAGTTACAGGCATATTTTAGCATAAAAACTTCTCTAAGTGATTGATTTTTCTACATTCACATCTTTTCAATCTTCAAAATT